>Ga0255345_1000048_pt1 | contig 194209 bp, 178 predicted proteins | sample wastewater_treat_6_FD_192415 | JGI IMG/M metagenome (GOLD analysis project Ga0255345, IMG submission 192415) | Wastewater microbial communities from Lulu Island WWTP, Vancouver, Canada - plant20 | ecosystem: Engineered > WWTP > Wastewater > Unclassified | place: Canada: Vancouver, British...
CTCTATTCTAACAGCTTTTACTCACTTTCGGTAACATTCAATACTTTTCCTAAGCTCGATCAGCGCAACGTTTGAGTCTCTTCTTGAATACCTACTCTACTGTACAGGTTACTTTGGCATTCAGCGTCTAGCGTTTTCTTAACATTAGCGCTCTGAAAACCTTGCTATAAAAGGTTTTATGTGCCCTCAGAAATGTTATTCAGAGCATACCTATGAATATACGGAGCCCGCGTCTTCATATGTTATGATTAATTCATCGCTAAAGACCATCCGCTATTCATTGCGGAACTTCCAACAATCAAGAGAAAGGAGTAGCGCTGGCATGAACAGAATAGTATCGCGTGAAGTACTCAACAGCGAAACAGTCATGTTAGACATCGAGGCGCCCGCTATCGCCCGGAAAGCGCTACCGGGACAATTCATCATTTTTCGAGTCGATGAATTGGGTGAACGCATTCCCCTCACAGTCGCCGGTACAGACACGGAGAAAGGAACTGTAAGGATCATTTTCCAAATGGTCGGAAAATCGACTATGCAACTGGGCAGGAAACAAGTTGGAGAGACGATCGCCAGTTTCGTCGGTCCCCTGGGCAGACCGTCTGAGCTGGATCATCTTGCAGGAAAGAATGTTGCCGTCATTGGAGGAGGACTCGGCACCGCCATCGCTTATCCACAGGCGACGTATCTACACAAAATTGGCGCTCACGTTGATTTTATCGCAGGTTTTCGAACGAAGGATCTCATTATTCTTGAGGACGAAATGCGCGCCGTCTCGGACAATCTTTATGTCGCGACGGATGATGGATCGAATGGAAAGAAAGGCTTTGTAACGGATGTCCTTAAAGAACTCATCGATGCCGGCAAACATTACGATCTTGTCATCGCGATCGGACCGCTTGTCATGATGCGCGCTGTCGCAAACCTCACGAAACCGTACAACATAGACACGCTTGTCAGCATGAACACGATTATGGTCGATGGCACGGGAATGTGCGGCTGTTGTAGGCTGACCGTCGGAGGAGAAATCAAATTCTCATGTGTTGACGGACCTGATTTCGACGCGCATCAAGTCGATTTCGATGAAGCGATTCGTCGTTCAAAAGCATATCTGAAACAGGAAGCTTACGATAGAGAACGAGAGAAAGAAAAAGAAGAGAGCCACCGTTGCCGACTGACTGGGGAGGTGCGCCATGAATGAGAAGAGAAAACCGAACATGTCTCCTGTTAAAGTGACCATGCCGGAGCAACCCGCGGATATTAGGCGCTCCAACTTTGGAGAAGTAGCGCTCGGGTATACGGCGGAAATGGCAATGGAGGAAGCGACGCGTTGCCTTCAGTGCAAGCATCAACCCTGCGTTCAAGGCTGTCCGGTCAACGTCAGGATACCTGAATTCATAGCGAAAGTCGCCGAGGGCGATTTCCTCGAAGCATATCGTATTTTATCGTCGACAAACAGTCTGCCCGCCGTTTGCGGACGCGTCTGCCCACAAGAGAAACAGTGTGAGGAACGCTGTGTCCGCGGGATCAAACATGAGTCAGTCGGTATCGGACGAATCGAGCGCTTTGTTGCCGATTGGTATCTGGAAAACGCGAAAGACGAACTCGTACCCCCTCCCTGCAACAACAGAAAGGTTGCCATTGTGGGATCAGGACCTGCCGGATTGACTTGCGCGGGCGACCTTGCCAAGCTCGGTTATGACGTCACGGTCTTTGAGGCATTTCACGTAGCCGGCGGAGTTCTCATGTACGGCATACCGGAATTCCGTCTTCCGAAGACCCTCGTTCAGAGTGAAATTAAGCTGCTCAGCAAGCTCGGCGTCAAAATTAAATGCGATATGGTTATCGGACGTGTCTTCTCGCTTGACGAGCTCATGGAAGAAGAAGGTTTTGATGCCATATTCATCGGTAGCGGCGCAGGACTGCCGAGCTTCATGAACATCAAGGGAGAGAACCTTAATCAAGTCTACTCCGCCAATGAGTTTCTGACACGCGTCAACCTCATGCAGGCGTGGCGTTGGCCTGAAGCGGCGACACCGATCAGCATCGGAAAGTGCGTCGCCGTTATCGGCGGGGGTAATGTGGCGATGGACGCCGCGCGTTCGGCGCAACGTCTCGGCGCTGATAAAGTCTACATCATCTATCGCCGCTCGGAAGAGGAGCTTCCGGCAAGACTTGAGGAAGTGGAACATGCCAAAGAGGAAGGTATTATCTTCAAACTTCTCTCGAACCCGGTAGAAGTGCTCGGCAACGACGAGGGGTGGGTCACCGGTATTCGCTGCATTGCCATGGAATTGGGTGAACCTGATGCGTCCGGTCGCCGACGCCCCGTCGCTATTCCAGGATCCGAGTTCGACATCGAGCTCGATACAGTGATTGTCGCCATCGGGCAATCGCCGAATCCGTTGCTCCGCGACACGACACCAGACCTCAAATGCCATTCATGGGGCGGTATCGTGGTCGATGAAGAAACGCTCGCCACATCGAAAGAGGGCGTGTGGGCAGGCGGCGATGCCGTCACCGGAGCCGCAACTGTCATCTTGGCGATGGGAGCGGGTAAACAGGCAGCCGCCTCGATCGACGAATACATCAAGGCAAAATACGAAGAAACGTAAACACATTTCCTCAAGAACGGATATAACACGGACGCCCGGCGCACTGATGCATCGGGCGTTTTTTCTCTATTTCAAATGACTCAATAAAAATTTATCCGAATATGAGCAGGGTTGTCTCATACGATGGTTGAGTCGTAAAGCGCCGCACCGATCGCCGTAGCGAATTCGGCATGTTGAGGCACCACGATTTTGACGTTGTATAAGTCAGCAAATCCTTTCAGGACTGTACGTCCCGATTCAATTCTCAACAAGTTACCGGTGAAAATGATCTTGTCGACTTTCTCAAGTCGCGCCGCAAGTACCGCCGCCGTTCCGACAGACTGAAAAACTAAATTGACGATACCGTGCGCCAAATCGGATGCCGTCACGCGTTCATCGACTTTGCCGAAATTGGAAGCAGTCGTATCGGAAGACAATCCTGGAATACTGCGACGCGAAATGTCACCGACTGAGAGATCGATCTTTTGCAAGTCTCCTTCTAGGCTCATTTCGCTAATGCTGTCAAAATCGCGCACACCTAACATGGTCTGCCCTAACCCGAGAAGTGTACCGCCCCCGACTCCCGACCCGATGATGTGACGTATCGTTTTCCTGTCAGCGTAGACGATGGAGGTCCCGGTACCCATGCTGACGACGATGGCTTTCTTTGCCTGAGCCGTAAATAAACCTCCAACACCCACGGCATCGAATTCGGGAACGATCGTGCTGGGCAATTCGAGCAGCTCACTGTCCTCCACATGGGAGGCACCGACACCCGTAAGCCTTATCGCCTCAACCTGATCGAGTCGAAGCTCATTCAACAGCATGAACTTGCCAAGAGCCCCATAAGCGGATGCCACAGGATCGCTCGCCTTGACAAGTGTTTCTTTTAGCAGTTTCCCTTTGTGAAAACCGACGATTTTCGTGATGCTTCCGCCGACATCAAGACCGATCAGAACACCGCTGGCACCGACAATGTTTCGGTTCTGTTCCCCAATTCCGGCAATTTTCGTCATATTTATCGTGTGTATCGCGAAATATCGCGCTCGCTCGTGACTTTTGGTGCATGGCTGCCTCGCCCCACATCACGAAGCGTGCTGAAAGCGAGTCGCCCGTCATCAAAGTCAATACGTGTCGAAGATGGCGCGAAGACGAAAATAAACTGAGATACAGCTTGGAGCAGACCGCCGATGGCATAAGCAGAACCGGAGACGATATCTTGAAAACGCACACGGATGTCAGGTGAAAGACGTTCCGTATTGCAAATAACAGTCCGCCCCTGTTTGACATGGTCACAGACGGGCCATGCCGTATCGATGTCGAACGCCTCGACTAAGACCACAGTGTGGTCTGTTCCCTGTTTCGGAGCGGGGAACTGCACAGTTCTGTCCTGTTGCAAACGTTTAGTACGACTCTCACGGCTTGTACGTTGCGGTTCTTCCGGAAACGAATGATCCTGCGGATAATAATCGAGATTATCTTCAAGTTCATCGTAGCTATCTTCAGGGGAACCGAATAACTTATTCAAAAAGCTGCTCATGCTTGCCTCCAATATGTTCATAATCTACCACAGGCGGCGCACACCAATAGAATCGCTCGCACACTATACCTGTTTATTATAAAGCGCACATCGGACCGTTGCAAGATTCTTCGCAAGGTGTCACCTGCTTGTCAAGCTATTGTCATCTTGAGTCAATCGTGTGTTACGCGCTAAAAGACGGATAAGCTGCTATGCTTTCCGTCACGTATAACGGTCACCGAATATAGCGCTTCCGATCCTTATCATCGTCGCGCCTTCCTCGATCGCCACTTCAAAGTCGTTTGTCATACCCATCGAAAGCTCTGACAGGTCAGGAGCGATGCGATGGAAGATCAACTTGTCGCGCAGCTCACGCAACTGGCTAAAAACGGGACGCGCCTTTTCCGGATCCTCATAATGCGGCGCCATCGTCATAAATCCGCGAACACGGACGTGCGGACATTCGCAACATTGCAGCAACGCGTCCTCCACCTGTTCAGGATCAAATCCCTGCTTTGTCTCCTCTCCGCTTATATTGACTTGGAGCAAGACATCCTGAACAATATCCTCCTGCGCCGCCAATCTCTCGATGGTACGGATGAGCCTAATACTTCCGACTGAATGGATGAGTGACACTTTGCCAATGATGAAGCGCACTTTATTTCGTTGAAGCATACCGACAAAGTGCCAATCAATCTCAATATCGAGATGTGCAGAGCCCCTCCACTTCTCCTGAAGCTCTTGCACCCTGTTCTCTCCGAACGAGACTTGACCGCACCGGTAAGCTTCTTCCAGATCTGACACGGGAAAATTCTTGCTGACAGCGATTAGCCGAACATCGTTCGGATTGCGTCCGACGACCTCGGCAGCCACTGCCATCCGTTCTCTTATTCGTATGATATTTTGCTCAATCAAAGTCTTTCGATCAGTCACATTCAATCACTCTACTCTCGTGGATAACAAGTATTCTGCGGATCAGACCCAAAGATGATCCGCACGGTCGGCAAAACGACTATTCGATCAGCTGTCCCTCTCCAATTGTCCAAGGGTTCACTACATAGAGCTCTGCTTCCTTCAACGATTCTACACCCGCAAGAGTTTCGATGACAGCGTGTACCCCGTCGCATACCAATACGCGAATCGGAATTGTCCTCGTCACGCCTTTCTCGACTTTCTTTATTCTTGCTGTCTTTGTGTCAGCGTGAAAATCGATCAGACTGCGTACAGGAACTGCCGGTCCCATTATCGAGTTAACGGTCATCAAGGCATCAGTAATTGCCGTCAAACGTGTGGGCAGTTCGATCTTGGCATCTGCCGTCAGCAAGATTGAATCATCTTTCTCGCCACGCAAAACACTGGACACATAGCAACGATCGAGTCTTAATTCGGGCGAGATGATGAGATCAACGGTGTCGCCTCTTTTTAGCTGAGTTTCCTTGTCTGGGTTATGAGGGATGACAGCCACCATACTGCTCGCCGATACGTTTGATATGCATGCAACAGGCATATTTGACGTAACATAACTTCGCCTGCTGTCGAGCGGCTGCAAAGACGGATCGGCAAGTCGTTCGATCTCGGCTCTCGGATCGGCAATCTCGCGCCACTCTTGTTCATCTTTACCTTTGACGGAGCGGGAAACGTAAAAGCTAACCGTTCCCGGGGAGGGCGCCGTGAGGATGCCCCCCGGCACTGCAAATTCTTTCAGTTGCTCAAGCAAACGATCTCGCTCTCGAAGCAACACCATCAACTCGTCGTCCCCTTCGGTATCCAAACCTTCGGCACGATACTCTTCAAATGCGCGATCCATCTTCCGCATAGCGCTCCGAAGCGGAGACAAATCCCCCACAGTCGACGCTCGACTCAATGAGAGAATCGCCTCACGCATCAAACTGTCGGAACGCGTCTTCGGAAGCGCTCCTTCCGTTGTGTTCTCAAGCCCGGCGGAGAGTATTCTTTTTGTGTTGCACGCTTCATTTAACGACCACAACCTGTTCACGTCTTCCTCGAGACTCCGCGGAACAATCATCGCAACGCGATCATCCTTTGCAACGCGATCACCTTCTTCAACTAGCGGGACGAGAATTCCTTCGCCTGGAGCGAAAATCTTGTTATGCTGATCGATCACAACGACGGAGCATTTCACTGTCTCTTCAACTTCTCTCTTCATGAAAAAAGCGAGACGCGTCGTTTCATTGCCTCGAACCATAATGTAAACGAGAGTCCAAATCGTAAAGGCAACCGTCAGAACGACAAGGGCAGACATCGCTACGAGAGCGGAGCGTCGTCTCCGGCTCCTTTTCTTACGCTGTGTTTGCAGCTGATTCGCTTGCTCTGACGAATTTATATTTTTCATATTACCGGAACTGTATTCTCTTAAATGGTCTTAAACTCTCTAGTGCTTTCATGGCACCGAGGCGTGCATTTTCAAATGTGAGTCCGCCTTGCACGAAAGCGTGATAGGGCGGTCTCAAAGGTCCGTCGGCAGATAATTCGATTGTCGATCCCTGCACAAAAGAACCCGACGCCATGATGATATCACAATCGTATCCAGGCATCGGCGCAGGTGCGGGCGTGACGAAACTGTCAATGGGAGACGATGCCTGAACGGCTCGGCAGAATGACTCCAGCGCTCTTACGTCGTCAAGTTGAATTAATTGGACTATATCACCCCTTACATCGTGAATGCCGGGTGTACATTGATAGCCTGCCAATGTGAATAATGCGCTTAGGTGAATGGCGCCCTTCAAAGCCGACGCCGTGACGGAAGGCGCAAAATAGAGTCCCTCCAAGAGTAATCTTGAAAAGCCCAATGAAGGACCGATATGCCTTCCTACGTCAACAGCCGTCATGCCTTCTGCGATCTCTTCAATCAAATCCGCCCTACCGGCGATATATCCACCACTCGGAGCAATACCTGCGCCGGGATTTTTTATCAAGGAGCCGGCAATCAAGTCTGCTCCGACATGCGTCGGCTCGACAGGCTCAACGAACTCGCCGTAACAGTTGTCGACAAAAATGACGGCGTCCCGACTTTTCTCCCTTACCTCACGGACGATCGATACGATATCCTCCATTACGAGAGCTCGACGTTCAGCGTAGCCGCGCGATTTCTGTATATAGACAACTCTAGTCTCAGACTCAATACTGGAGCGAATCGATAAAAGATCGGGGTATCCCGACTCCGTGAGTTCAAGTTGGCGAATCCTGACACCGCACGATGAAAGCGCTTGTCGCGAAATCTCGGAAACATCATCAGGATACAAGCGTTGACCGGTCAGTGCGTCTTCCACCATACCGAGAGTCGGAAGCAGCGTATCATAGGGACGTCCCGTTACGATCAATAGATCGTCTCCTCTGCTCAGCAACGAACGAAGACACGTCGCAAGCACATGCGTTCCGGAACCAAACTGTAGCCTCACAAGGGCATCCTCAGCACCCAGCGCGTAAGCAAACACCATTTCCGTCTTCTCTCTTCCGACATCACCGTACCCATAGCCCGTCTTCGCCATAAAAGTACTCTCTGAGACGCGAGCTTCCATGAAGGCATGAAGAACTTCGAGTTGACGTTTTTCCTTGATCTGATCGACGCGGACGAACGCATCACGAGCCTGTCTCATCGCCTCCTCGGACAATTCGAACACATCTCGGCTAATCCCAAAAGGTCGATAATGGTTGTAATCACTCATCTTAATCCCCTGTTAATCATTACTCTGGACACAATAATAACAGGATTAACGGTCATCGAGCAGAACCAGAAACGTGCTTTGCTCGGTACTATCTGTGCGACCTAGCTTTTCCCAGCTGGAAAAGAAGCGCCCAGCAAATCGTCCGGCAGAGTTTCGATCAAAGTAAAATCCGCCTTGCCATCTTTTACCGCAGCTGAAATGATGTGTTTCCGAAAAGCGATGGTTTGTATACCGTAGCTTGTATCATCAAGCCAAAGGTGTTCCGCCTCGAGCGGCAGTACGCTAAAGCTTGTAGCAGGCAAGACAAGACCGTGCCCACAAGCTTTCATAATGCTTTCTTTTCTGGTCCAAATTTGATAGAAACGCAGATCAGGTTCGTCTTCATATAGCCAGTTAAGCTCAGGTTCTTGGCAAATAGCCTTCGCTACGTTTGGCTCAAAGTTTCTCAGCGGTTCTATGTCGACTCCCACGTGCTTATCGTGAATGGCCACAATGGTATAATCTCCGGCATGGGAAATACTGAAACAAGGACCTCCTGGGCAGTAAGGCTTGCCAAAACTGCCAATCTGGCAGGTAGTATGCCCCACATATTTATGTAGCAATAATCCCGCGCAAAGCGAGTGCAGACGGTCATCCTCATAGCAATAGCGCAGAGTCTTAGCCCTGCGCTCCTCATCTAAAAACGTTAAGCCCACTTCATAAAAATCTCTAAATCGCTGAATTGCCGCTGCCAAAATCAGCATAAATGTCGCCTCGCACAGATTACAGAAAGCTTTATCTAAGAAGCTTCAAGTAAACAAAACCTAGCGCGCAATACCGCGTTTTTCAAGGTAACTTATTGCGTCACGTACAGTATAGATATCCCAAAGATCGCGATTGGGAATATTGATGTTATACTTCTTTTCAAATATCACGACAATATTGACGATATCCAATGAGTTAAGTCCTAAATCCTTAATAAAATCTGTATCTAAAGTGCGGACTTTTTTGCCGGTAGCTTCAAAAACAGCCGCTTTAATTTCCTCGTACATGAACCTGATCGCCTCCTTGCCCAAGGTTATTTTATATCCAAGCGTATCTTGCCGGTAGGAGTTTTAGGAAAAGCACTATCACGAATATTTACAAAACGAATCTGTTTGTAATTCGGTAACTTTAAATTAATCTTATCAATTTCCTTTTGCAGCGCATCTAAAATCTCGAATTGCGACATGTTGCTTGTCAGTACCGGGTCTGCGTATATTGAAACGGCAGGCAGGATTTCGCCGCTTCGGTCGCCTGCGGCGACACCATAGACGACAACTTCTTTAACAATCCCAATTTCATTGACGTACTCTTCCAATTCTTCAGGCAAAACTTTTTTTCCGCTGGACAAAACGATCAATTTTTTCTCTCTGCCTTTAATGCGCAAGCAGCCGGCTTTGTCTATCGAGCCGAGATCACCTGTTTCAAACCATTCGCCGTCAAATACGCTTTCTGTCAATTCAGGGTTCTTATAATACCCTTTCATCACTCCGTCGCCGCGAACCCATATGGCGCCTTTGCGGTCAATCTTGACCTCCATTCCAGGGATAACAGGTCCTGATGTACCGACTCTGCCGGCTTGATTGCGATTGACGGATATTAACGGCGAGCATTCCGTTATACCGTAGCCTTGAAGAACATCAATACCGCATTTACGTAGACCTTTTTCAATAGCGAGAGGCAGACCGGCGCCGCCTGAGATCAAAGTGGTCAAAGATGGAAAGATACTTGCCTTTGCCTTTTTCAAAGCCTTACCCGATGGTCTTCGCGAATTTTCCTTGGAACAAGCCTCGTTATATATCAGGTTGTACAAAGACTCTGCAATCAAGGGTACTGCTACAAAACCCTGAGGATCAAACGCCTGTGCATCACGCTGTAAATATCTGGTATCACCGCAAATACAAAGATGGCTGCCAATCGAAAGCGTGCTTATCGTACTGCTGGTATAGCCGTAGGTGTGGTATAAAGGTAAAGGAATATAAAGCTGATCGCCCGGTCGGACGGCGCTGATGCTGCTATGAGCATTCCAAAGGATATTTTTATGGGTCAGCATGACTAGTTTAGGGTTGCTCGTTGTACCTGAGGTATAAAACATTGCAGCCACATCATCGGGTGCACACTGAGGCAATGTTACGTCAGGCAAAGTCTTGCCTAATGCAATGACGCCTTTTGTGACGGATTCCAGGTTGTCTAAGGCAATATGCGGCAAGGAAGCAATACTTTCCGAGCCTAAAAGAAGCTCTCCGGTTTCTGCATCACGAATGACCAAGGCGGCATCGGCATAGCTTATCGCAGCATAGAGTGTCTCAGTGGCTTGATCGCAATCTATAGGCACAATAACATTTCCGGAGGCTGAAACACCAAGCATAGCGACTAAATACTCGTAGCCGGTCTCGCCTAAAATAGCAATATTTTGCCCTTTAAGTCCAAGGCTCAACATGTAACAAGCTACCGCTTTAGCATCTTGGCTCAGTTCGGCGTATGTATGCGTACGGGGAGTGCCGTCAGTTTGAAATACTGTAATAGCCGGTTGAACAGCAAATTTCATGCCTATCCCCTCTATGAAAGAGGCAAAATCATCATAACGGTCTGCGGGATATAGGGGATATTGCTTCATATTCACCTCCACAAATGTCTCGCATCGTCTTAAAATCAGCGGATTATATTATTATTTTCGTCTACAGGATAGACCCACTTAGGGTCATTTTTAATATCTTCAAAGCGATCCAAAGCCCGTAAAGCTACCTTGGCTACAACAGGATCGAATTGAGTCCCTGTACATCTTCGGATTTCCGCCTTAGCTTCTTCTGCTGTGAAATTGTGGCGATAGCGCCTAAAAGATGTCATCGCGTCAAAAGCGTCGGCAATACTGATGATTCGAGCCTCGATGGGTATCTCCTCACCGCTTAGACCTTGAGGATAACCGGTGCCATCATAGCGCTCATGATGCGATAAGACAGCGGGCAGAATATCACTAAATACTGCAGGCAAGTTAAGCAAGATCTCATAAGAGTGGTGCGAGTGCTTTTTCATCTCAGCGTATTCTTCATCCGTTAGCTTATACTCTTTCAGCAGAATGCTGTCAGGCGTTCTGACCTTGCCAATGTCATGCATGAGCCCGGCGATGCGAATACGCTCAATCGTCGTTTCGCTTAGTTGCATTTCTTTAGCTATTTCTACTGCCAAAAGCGAGACGCGATCAGAGTGACCGCGTGTATAAATATCTCGAGCGTCGGTGAGTGTTCGGATCATGAGGATCATATCCTCATAATTTTTGCCGAGCTGTTCATACGCCTTGGAGATCCGTTCGTTAGCGGCTTGCAAGTTATCCCGATACTCCCGAATAGTCCGCATCTGCACAATGGACTTTACACAAGATTCAATCAGAAGCTCCAGCAAATCAAAACGATCGCTCTTCTCGAAATAACCCTGGATATCCATTTGACGCATCGTACTGACTGGAGGCGCCAGACTTATGTGCCCCGTAAGTAAAATAATATAAATATCATTGTTGAATTTACGGATCTCCTTTACGACCTCACTGCCATTGATCGGTCGCATGAGGAAATCAAGCAGAAGAATATCGTAATCACCGCTTTTGATTCGCTCGATTGCCCGCAAAGGATCGTTTTCAACATCGACATTATAACCAGATGAGGCTTGAAAATAAGATTGCAAAGTCAAGGTCATCATTGGATCGTCGTCCAGAGCCAAAATATTAATATTATTGGGGCTGTTTTTAATATTATATTTTCTCATCTCATTGTCCGCCTAGTTAATCTTAAAATGTTCAGAAGGAATAGTAACAGTGAAAATTGTGCCGCCGCCGGGATTATCTTCATATTCAATGCTAGCGTTGAACCTGGCTTCTAAAATCAATTTTGAAATATATAGTCCAATACCGCTACCGGACAACCCTTTTGTTGTAACCATGCTCTTAAAGACTTTTTTCTTGACTTCTTCAGGAATACCGGATCCCGTATCAATGATCTTAATAGCTAGATTATTATCCTCAAGCGATGTTACCATCCTGATTGTGCCGCCATTATCTTTCATAGCATAAGCGGCATTATCGACCAGGTTAGTAATGACCTGAACCATGCTGTTGATATCGCCTTGGGTGATGATGAACGGACCAACAGTATTGCTATATTCGAATTTGCAGTTAGTCTGCAGCAATTCATGGCGTAGCAACATCTCAGTCCTTCGAACAATATCCTCAAACTGAAAAGGCACGTTATACTCCGCTTCCATGCTGGAAGCCTGATCTTTTACCGTAGTGATAATATCCGACATATAGGCGCACGCTTCGCGGATGCGTTGAGTCCAGTCGTGCATTTCCGTGTATATCTCTAAAAAGTCCTCATTTGTTATGTCGGGATCGCCGGTGCTGGCTTCACTTTCCATGATCAGGTTTTCAATACTGCAAACACCACCGGCAATACTCATGATTGGCGTTTTCAAATTATGCGCCAGACCGCCGACCATTTGACCCAGTGAAGCGAGACGCTCTTGTTGCATCATCCGCATTTGGTTTTGCTGCAGCTCCTCCATACTCTCTTTGATTATCGTAATGTCTTTGAACATGGCGACGCAGCCAATGTTCTCTTCTTTGCCAAAATATAGCGGCGTAATATCTACCAAGTAATACTTCTTAATAAAAGATGCGGACGTTCGCAAAATAATCGAATGCTCATACGCAATAGAGGTATTTTGGATACGGCAATTTTCTATGTGTCCAATCAAAGCGAAAAAGCCTGTGGTCGAGTCAGGATTGGCTGGATTACAATTCTCTAACTTGCAATTAATTGTAATGCCGTATTCCCGACCGAAGACGTCAGCAAAAGCCCGGTTCATATCAATAACCAGCCCATTTAAGTCTAAAATCAAATAACCGTCCGAGATGCGGTTTAGCACCGTTTGCATAGCCAACGGTTTGATGTCCAGTAAGTGGAATTTAAAAATAGCTATGCCATGGAATACCAACATGCCGGTCACAATGCTTAAAAAACTTGTAACAGTAGTAGAGGGAATAATACCGACTACACTGCAAACATTTACAACAGAAGGGAAAAGGCAACCAATAGTGAAAAAGACAGCTTGCCAACGCATTATACTGCTGATATTCTTTCTAGCTATTATAATAATAAAAATTATTGCGGCAGTTAAGCAGATAAATGAGTAAAGCAGGTGAATATAAAAATACCAACCAAATTCCACCTCGCTGCTGTTTAAAGAAAAGTAGGCATAGTAGCGATAATGCAGCGGATTAGTCCAGACCATGACCCACGAAATCATAGGCTCCAAAAATAATAGACCACACCAACTCGGCAGCTTGTTCCAGCCAAAATAGATCGTCATAGCGATACATAATGTAAAGACAGGGAGGAACATCGCTATATTGGTTATAGAATCGATAATATACTGGGCAGTCCGATTACTCCGATCAAAGAAGAACAAGGCAATCAAAGCAGCGTCCCAGATCAAAACGATATAAGCTATCCAATAATATAATTTGTGTAAGAGCTGGTCATTTCGCTTGAGTCGCATGGATATGATAAAGGCCAATATGGATATTGCGACGATGATCAATATAACTAGCCCGGCTGCTGAGATCATACTTCCGTCTCCTTTGTATCAAATTCGGCAGTAAATGATTGTAGAGTCATTCTAATATCTATCGGCGACCAGACAAAGCCTTTTGCTGCAAGCTCAGCCTGGCTGGCTTGACTCGATATGACCGGCGCGGCATGATGTTTTGCGTTTAAGACTGTACCCAGCAAAGCAAAAGCTGGATCTCGACCGGGTTTTTGCATTAATTTGTTGAATTCAGCGTCTGAAATGATAAGGCAGCTGAAGCCTAATTCCGGCAATATCTCGCTTAACTTATGCGGCTGGGGCGAGGTGATATGGTAAACTTGGCGTTCGCCATCAAGCAACGCCACGATAGCTTTTGCGCAGAGATCGACCGGGGTAAGACAGACTTGCATATTTGCTGCTGATTCCGGCAGATAACCCAGTTTGAATAGGCTGCGCAATAACAAGTAGAAGCTGTTTTGGGCGGAGTTTATCTGGAATTTACCGTCGGTTGATCTGCCGGTCAGCAGACCGACACGGAATATCTTCGTCGGCTGCTCGTTAGCAAAGACCAATTCCTCAGCCAAGCGTTTAGAACGGATATAAATATTTTCTTCATCTGTAGCCGAGGCCCGTTCGAATTCGCTAAAAATGCTTTGCTCAGTATTAAGACTGATCGTCGAGATTTGTATAAATTGTGCGCCGATATCTGCCGTAAGGCTCATAGTATTCACAACGCCGCTGATATTAACCGCATCCAAAGCGCCGCATTCGGCAAAATGGCGCACGTCGGCTGCCGCATTGATGACATACTCTACACGACCTTTAAGCCCTGTTAGACTCGATTTTGGTAAACCCAGATCAGATTGAACTAGGTCTCCTTCAAGCACCTTGATCTGATCAGCATTCCGGTTCAGCCATTCTTGTCCGAAATAATATTCAAGCCGTTTTGATAAACGCTCTTGACCGCCTCGCACCAGGCAATATACGGGAGCAAAACCGCTTAAGAGCAATTCGTTGAGCAAGTGTGCTCCCAAAAAGCCGGTTGCACCGGTCAATAAAACGGAGCGGACAGACTGAACAGACTCGTTTTGTCTTTTTAACAGGCTTAGCTGATCGGCTAAGAGCGGATAACGATAAAAATCAGTTAAAGAAAAATCCCACCCTTGGTTCATATATCCAACAATAACGCTCATCGCAGCAAGAGAGGAGCCGCCCTGGGCAAAGAAACTCTTTTCCAGATCGACAGGCTTTTTCAAAGCTTCGCTCCAAAGCTGCAGCACAGCGCTTTCCAGATCGTCTGAAAGCTGTGATGTACTTGTTGTCGCCTTTTTGCTACTAGCGGACTGAGTCGGTATATCGCAAAGCTTAATCAAGGTGCGTACGTCAGCTTTACCGGTAGCGGTATAGGGCAAATCATCTAAAACAAAAATGCCGGCGGGGTGCATATAGTCGGGCAAAGCTTTTGCTAATAAATCGCGCAGCTCGTCTTCGCAATAGTTTTCCTCCGGTACTACGGCGGCATAGAGAGATGAAGCTTCTATAAACGCTACAGCGTCTTTTACCAAGTTGCTTTTCATGATAACGTCGGATATTTCTGCTGTTTCAATCCGGCGACCGTCAAGCTTGACTTGGCTGTCACAGCGCCCCAGATACTCAAAATTACCGTCCGCCAAAAGTCGTGCCATATCGCCGCTGCGATACATTCGGCTAGCGGCATAAAAGGGATCCGGCAAAAAAGCTTTAGCGGTCAAATCCGGCTGACCTATATAGCCGTCGGAAAGGCTTTCGCCCGAGATATATATCTCGCCGCTCACGGTTGGAAGACAGCGTTCGCCTTTTTCGTCAAGAATATATACGCGGGTATTGGGTATAGCTTTTCCGATGGTTGGCTTAGTTTTTCCATCTACGCGGCAAGCTGTGACAAAAGCCGTCGTTTCTGCCGGACCATAAAGATTATAAACAGTCCCGCCGCAAGCTTGACATAGCTGCTCTGCCAACTGCTCAGACATGACCTCTCCACCGGACATGATTAATTTAAGTTTGGCTAAAGACGCGCTAAAAGACGCATCCGCCAAATATACTTTCATCCTGGACGGTGTTGAAAAAATGAGATCGACATGATGTTTTTCAATCAGTTGCGCCAAAGACCAGGGGCTTACCATCTCCTCTTCATCAGCGACAATGATCGTCTTGCCCAAGGTCAAAGGAACGAGTACATCGGTGGTATACGAATCAAATAAAATACTCGAAGAACAGAGAAAACGCTCGGCGCCGGCTTGTTCATAAATACCGTTTAAATAAGCCGCTAAATTGGCGATCGGACGATGCGGGATGACAATGCCTTTCGGTGCGCCGCTGCTGCCGGAGGTAAATAAAACTTGAGCTGCATCGGAGGTGGCTCTGGCGCCTAGCGGGGCAAAAGATATCGCAGAGCTTGTTTCATCAGCTATATCAAACAGAGTGAGCTCTGCTCTAGCGCAATTCTCTAAAATTTGGCGTCCTGCTTGATCGCATAGAGCGTACTTGACGCAAGCCTGATCCAGCATGGAGTTGATCCTTCCGACAGGGAGGGCGTCGGTGAGCGGCAGGTAGGCACAGCCTGCTTTGAGGACAGCGAATACCGCCGTGACAAAACCGAAGCCGCGTCGGCAACAAACGGCAATCGTAGAACCGGGCATGATACCGCATTTAAGCAAGTTTTGCGCTGCCGCATCGCTGGTTGCTTTGAATTGAGCATAGCTCATAACTTGATCGTGGAAAATGATAGCCGGTCGGTCCGAGTCAAGCTGTGCCCAGCGATCAGCGCTGACATCCAGCAATTCGTCTTCAAACGGCAAGCGCAGGGTCGCAGGTCGCTGGAATAGTTTATATTTATCAATCGGCGATAAGACCTCAATATTCAGCCAAGAGGTGTCCGTAGCTTGTTTGAGCATATCGGCGGCAATCGTTAAAAGAGAGCGACCGTAAAATTCAATTGTACACGTCCTAAATAATGCAGTGTCGTATTCGAAGCATAAACTGTATTCTAGAGAATTTTGCGATATTTCAACAGCTAGGGGGAATTTAGGCGCGCCTGGCGGCAAGGGACAATATATCAGATCGCAATCAGCCAAGGCAAGATTCGCTGCTTCGAAAGGTCGTATGGAAAGCAAAACGTCGTATAGCGCAGTGCCCGGCGGCAAAGTCAAATTAGCCCAGCAGGGAATAGCGCTAGCATCTACCGCGGCATGACTCGTCAGCTCAGCCATAGATGTTGAAACCATCTGCAGATAAGACCCAAGGGATGACTCAGGCGGCGCTTGCAGACGTAAAGGCAGGGTATTTATAAAAGGACCGGCAATTTGCTGTGTTTGACGACTTTGCCGCAAGGATACGGGCATCGCTAGGCACAGATCAGTCGCACCGGTCAATTTAGCCAGCAATATACCTAATGCCGCTGCAAAAAATGCACCGGGAGTCAAGCTGCGCTCTTTGCAAAAAACGGCAATATTATCATGCAATTCCGCACCGCTAGTCAATACAATACGTCCGGCAGCTGAGTCTTTCATTAATTCCGGCTCAAAATCATAGGGTAAAGGAAGCGCTTTATTAAAGCCATTCAAGTTCTCGGTCCAATATTCTACTGCCGAGTCTATTTTCTGTTCGCTTAGCCAGACGGCATAATCTTTAAAGCTGACTTCCTGTCGATTCGAGAGATTCCCGGCTAGAATAGCAGCCAGACGTTCAAGCAACAAGGGCGTGGTCAATCCGTCCCCAATGATGTGATGCATATCGAGGAACAAAAATGATTCGCCGCTCTGATCCTGCCAGATCGCAGCTCTGAGCAACGGGGCTCGGGCTAAGTCAAATGGGCGCACAAAAGAAACTGCCGCTTGGGAAAAATCGTCTGTCGGCAAAGATTCAAAAGAAAAATCAGGATTCGGACTGATTATTTGGTAAACTTCAGTCCCTTCGCTGACAAAAGCAGTTCTAAGGATATTTTCTTGAATAATCAGTTCATGGAAAGCACTTTCCAAAGAGTCAGAATCAGGCACAATACCTTCCAGCTTAAAGGCGGCAGGCATATTATATGCGGTGGAGCAAGGCTCTAGGACGCATTTGAGATAGATGGCATGCTGGGTTGGCGTTAAAGGATAGTGTTCCCGCTCGACTGGTCTGATTAAGTCCGAAGTCGAGGCTGGCAGAATACCATCCCCTGCCAGTTCCGGTTTATACGTCGCCAAATGCCCGGTTAGCGCCGCCGCGCTCCTAAAAGCATAGATGTCGGTTGGCTTGATCTCAATGCCGAATTGATCGGCTATGTCGCTGACGACCATCATGGCGCCCAGCGAGTCGCCACCAGAGGTGAAGAAGTCGTCCTCCGCCTGCAAATCGTCTTTTTGCAAAACGCTACGAAAGATTGCCAGTACAGGCTCGACATTCATGCCGGCTAAGCCGGAATATCTCTTAGTCACTTCCGGTATAGGCAGAGCTTTTAGGTCGATCTTGCCATTAGCATTCAACGGCAACGCCGCTAATTGCTGAAAGGCAGCGGGCAACATATATAGAGGTAAACGGGCGGCTAAATAAGCCATGAGATCTTCTTCGTTTACAGCTTGTTCAGCGGTATAATAAGCAGCCAGCCAGCTGCTCTCTCCTTCGATCAGTTTTACGGCTGCGGCGTTGATACCGGGATAGGAGGTTAAGCGGGAACTGATCTCGTTCAAATCTATACGCAAGCCGTGCAGCTGGACTTGGTCATCCAGCCGTCCGACCAGTGCAATTTCACCCGATTCGGTAATATAAGCCTTGTCGCCGCTACGATATATGCGCTCACCGATTTCAAAAGGGCTTTCGGCAAAAGAGCGTGCATTCAGCTCATCCTGTCCCTGATAGCCCAAGCCAACACAATCGCCGCCAATCCAAAGTTCACCGACGCCGCCTATCGGGACAGGCAGATTATGGGTATCCAGAATATATAAGCGGCAGTTTTGCATTGCGTTGCCTATAGTGATTTCTTCAGAATGATTGACTTCTTTGATGCTTACGCCAATAGCTGTTTCAGAAGGACCGTATTGATTGTAGATACGAGCGCTTGTAAGATTTTTGACTTTCTGGACCAGCTCGCCAGACAGAGCTTCGCCACCGCAAACAATGCTTTCGAAATTGCTAATGGCATCGGCAAACGATTCATTCCGCAAAAAAGTATTCAGCCTCGAAGGAGTCGTTGCCAGGAAGCTGACGCCATAATTGCGAATCAGCCCGGCTAAAGCCTCAGGGTTGTTACATTCCTTCTCCGTCGCGATAACCACCGTCCTGCCGCAAAGCAGGGCAGCAATAGTCTCTAATAAAAATGCGTCAAAGCCGGTATTGCAAATAGATAAAACCGCGCCATGCGGATAGTAAGGCTCCATGGCATAGGCAAAGTTAACAATAGCCTTGTGAGGCACCACGGCGCATTTAGGTCGACCGGTACTACCGGAAGTACTGATCATATAAGCGGGAGCAGTTGTTTGGGCGGTAATTTTGCGCCATTTGCCCTCGCTATTTACATTTTCGCTCAACAGACAAAGCTGAGGCAGGTTTTCAAACATGCCACGGCAAGCGCCATTCGTGACAACTATCTCTGCCCCGCTTTCTGCAAGGATCTCCTCGATCCTGATCTGCGGCAGATCTGGTGGAATAACAACCCAGGCACCTCCTGAGCCAGCAACACCCAACATGGCGGCAATCAGAGCAAACCCTCTTGGCAAGCAGATAGCTACCGTGGGACTTTCTTTCCCGGTTGCATCGATAGCATTGGAAAACGAGGCGGCATAGCGCTCAAGGGATGAGTAGGTCATTCGTATCCCTTGAAAGATCAAGGCGCAGCGCTCCGGATGTAATTCACTCTCAGCTAAGAATTTCTCTGGAACAGTCTTAAGCTCGCGCTCAACTTTTGGCATATTATTCGTATAAAGCAGCGCTTCTCTTTCATCTTCGTTAATCAAATGAAAGCGCCATATCGGGCAATTAGGATCGTTCAGCATCTGAGAAAGCAAGCGCGTCACATATTTATGCAGACGGGCTACTGTATCCTCAGTATAAAATTGAATTAAATAATCATAATCGACAAAGAAATTATCATTTAAACGGTTAAAATGGATGATCAATTGCTCGACTTGTTGCCCGGCATAAAGCCATTTACCGCTGAAAGAGGTCATATTATTAGAATGGGAAAAAACCTCGCAATCTTGAAAAGACAAGACTGCATCGAATAGGCGCCCACCCGTTGGCTGCAGGTTCTTATAGAGCGCGTTTATCTCGCTGAAAGGAAAGCGGCTATGTCGCAGTAAATTATACCAAGCTTCATTCACTACCTCGTTATATTCGTTCAACGAGAGGCTATCGTCAAAAGCCTGAATAAAAGGCAAGGTGCTGACAAACATCCCGCCGGTTTGCTTGTCCGAGAAGTTAGACCGGTTTAGTACAGGAACGCCAATATTCATCGAATTCGTGCCGGACATCCGGCATAGGCAAGCGTTCAAAGCCATATAATACAGGCTAAAGGGCGCAACTCGGTTTTTCAGGCAATAAGACTTTATCCGGTTGCTCAGAAGACGCGATAGCCGAAAAGATATACGATTACCTGTATAAGCGGCAACCGGATGTCGCAGATGACCAAAAAGCAACGTTCCTGGACAGTCAGTCAATAGTTCTCGCCAGTATTCTAAATCCTCCTGATAGTCAGAAGAGGCTATATATTCTTTTTCCGCATTAATGTGTTCTATATAAGAAGGTCGCGTTGTTTCATCCAATAGCTTTTCATTAGCCAACAGTTTGGAATAGGTCTCATATATGAAATTAACGATGTCGATTAAAGAGTAACCATCAGTGATAAAATGGCTTAATTTAAGCAAAAGTCCGCCTGTATTTTCGCCGGATTTGAATAAATTAAATTCGTATAAGGGTGCATCAAGCCGCCAAATCGGTACAACAGCAAAGGATTCAGCCCAGCGGTCGACGCTTTCGCTGCCGGGCAAGGTAAAATCATAGTAGAGAAACTCCTGGGGCGTGTATTCTCTGATATATTGCATGGTTTTGCCGGATAACTCCGTCACTTGCAGTCGCAAAGTATCGTCTCGCTGCAGCAATTTATTGAGGCATGTAGAGAGTAAAGAGGCGTTAAAGCAACCGCATATTCGGATCACGAGGCAAATATTATTTATCGAAGAGCCGGGACAGGCTTTTTCAAGCGCCAGAACGTTATCCTGGGCAAAGGACAGCTCATAAAATTCGTGCTGCCGCCTGCTTCCCATTGCGCTCGCCCCTTTCGACGAAATCAATTATGCTTCTGTAAAACGAATAACACATTGGACCATATTGTCGTACAATTTGACATCTGATGTCAACTCTTTTCGACAGATCGCAAGGATCAAATTTGATAAAATTCGCCTTTACCAAAGGACATCTTTTGTTAGCAGCTGTTGCGAAATAAAAGTGTCCATCGTCTATCAATGTTTCAGTTTTATAGCATGACAGTCCATTTCCATTATGTATATTTTCGTATCCATCGAAGCACAAAAATAATCCGAACCCATCTGCCATCGCAAAGTACAGGTTCGGATTATCGCTATCTGGTGCGGCCAACGAGACTCGAACTCGTACGGTCTCCCACACGCCCCTCAAACGTGCGCGTATGCCAATTCCGCCATGGCCGCATGTCGATTCCGGCGAAAAGCCAGCCAAGACATTATGTCAAATGCCGTTTACCTTGTCAATCTTTCGCCTTCACGAGTTATGCGACTCTAAAATAATTTACCATATAATAATTATTTCGTCATACCCTACTTCGCCTTTACGGTTGTCTTAAAGATGGGCTATTCGTGGCAGTTCGCTCTCTTTGCCGTCTTCGTAGAGGGAGTCATCTTCATCCTACTGTCCTTGACAAATGTGCGCGAAGCGATTTTTAACGCGATCCCGTTGTCGCTCAAGCATGCGGTTGGCGCCGCCATCGGTCTATTCATCGCGTTCATTGGTCTACAGAATGGTAAGATCGTCCAAGACGATCCGGCTACGTTGCTGTCAGAGGTTGTCTACAAGGATTCGTTCAATACATCCGGCATCTTCGCAATTCTCACGCTCCTAGGTGTCGCTCTCATCGCCGTCCTAGCGTATAAACGCGTGAAAGGTGCACTGCTGATCGGCATGCTTGGCATTTGGGTCGTCGGTATTCTGGCACAGCTCGTAGGACTTTACGTTCCCAATCCTGAAATCGGATTCTACTCACTTTACCCCGGATGGGGTGCACCCGACTTTGCCGGATTCGGATCGCTGTTCGGACAGTGTTTTAGCCCCACAGCGTTTGCGAATTTTAATGTCATGGACTTCATTGTCATCATGTTCTCCTTCCTGTTTGTCGATATTTTCGACACACTCGGAACGCTCGTCGGCGTCGCTTCAAAAGCCGACATGCTCGACGAACAAGGGCGTCTGCCCAAGATTAAGGGTGCTCTCCTTGCCGACGCCGTCGGAACAACGGTCGGTGCCGTCTTGGGAACTTCAACCGTCACGACGTTCGTCGAAAGCTCCGCCGGTGTCGCTGAAGGCGGCAGGACAGGGCTCACGGCTCTGACTGTAGGAATTCTCTTTGTCATTGCGATCGTCTTGTCGCCGATCTTCATCGCCATCCCGGCCTTCGCGACAGCGGCAGCTTTGATCTATGTCGGATTCCTGATGATGTCCGCGATCCTGAAAGTCGACTTTGACGACTTGACAGAGGCGATCCCCGCCTACATCACGCTCCTTGCGATGCCGTTCTTCTACAGCATCTCTGCGGGCATCATGTGGGGCATCATCTTCTACGTGCTCATCAATATGCTCACTGGTAAGTTCAAGAAGATCAGCCCGTTGATGTACGTTCTCGCACTCATCTTCATCGCGAAGATCGTCTTCCTAGGATAATAGTCTTCGGATATCGGGAACTGGGTTAAGAGCAAGTAACTTAATCAAACTCCATCGGTCGCTTACACAATGCCGATGAATCTTGAGAGGAGGTCGCCTCACACAATGTTGTGTGGCGACCTTTTCTCTTTACGAACGGCGCAAGATTTGTTGTTACAAACGGGCGTCAGTGCCATTCTTTCAACCTCAGATTCCGGACGATATCGAATCACCTGTGTTAATCTTTATCCATGGATATCGCGCTGATCATTCTCTTTGCTGTTCTTGCGGGCGGAACGCTTTGTCTCCTTTATGGGTTTTTTGTGGAGCCATTTTGGGTTAAGCGGCGCAAGGTTGAAGTGCGCTTCCCGTCGTCCTGGTCACGTATCCCCTGTGAAGGCAAAAGGATCGTCTTTTTCTCCGATTTACACACCTGCGCCTCTACTACAGAAAAAATGCTTTTACAAAGAATGCGCGCCGTGATGCGAGAGAAACCGGACGCCATCATCTTTGGAGGCGATTTAGTGGAAGAGAGAACGCCGCTCAGCGATCCGGATTTTCGAGAGATGGTTCTCCGCGCGCTCGCTTCACTTGACGCTCCCTTGGGAAAATGGGCCATTCTCGGGAATCATGATGTCGAAGCGCCGCGTAACCGCGCATGGAGTGTTCCGCTATTGCGCGAAACGGGCTTTACCGTACTGGAGAACGAGGGCATTGAACTCTGCGGACTCCCTGTCTGGGGGTTCGCTAATGCGTTGCACTGTGACCCAATGTTTGACAATGAAGCATTCTCGAGTGTGCGGAGAAAAGCTTCCAAAGCTCTCGGACTCACCGATCCTTTGCGCTTTTCGCTCTATCTCGTGCATGAATCTGACTGGTTTACGGAGAGAATCTCAGCACCGACTCCCGGTCTGATTCTTTCGGGACACTCACACCACGGACAGGTAACCTTTTTCGGCATTCCGCTCATTCGCCCGCCCATGGGAAAAAAGCACTGGAAAGGGTTTTATAGGATCGGCGACCGGTTCACGTTGATCGTAAGTGCTGGGCTCGGGACGGTTCATATTCACGCACGTTTTTTCGCGCGACCCGATATCGTGACGTTAACATTCGTAGAGAATAATAACCACGACGCAAAAGAGATCGAGATCGTTGAATTGTAAAAGATCTTTTTATGGTCACCCAACGCTAACTGCAAAAGATTAAAGACTAAAAAGTGGACCACGTAGACTGATGTTCGCAACTCGCTGCATAGCAGCATGGAATAAACCGACTCTTCAGTGAAGGGGGTACCCCCTTTACTGAAATAACAACTACGACTTACCTACAGGAGTCCAAAGTTCGAACATTATTTGACAATACTAAAAAGTGCCCGTTTCTTTTCAACCTGTTCTTCAACGCGACTGATATAAACCGATATATCTTTGGGATTGTGCACCCGCGACGCCTGACGATCTCGTATCGCCTTCGACGTCGAGCCGCTGCCGAATCCGAGCACGGGGACGGCATCGCTCATCATGGCGACATTATAAATAGAGGCATGACCTATTTTCGCAAACCCCGTATTCTCCAAGCCCGACCGGCAGTTACGCTGTCGATAGAGATAATAGGGTGCATAGCCGTGCGTACGCAGACAATCGTGTGATTGCTCGACGGCGTCGATCAACGCCTCGTCGGGATGAAAAAGAGCGTGCGGCACTTCATCCTCAATTAAGGCAGAACCGCGTTTCACCGCCAGCGTATGGAGCGTTATGCTCTCGGGGGCAAGCTCTGCGATCTGAATGATCGACTCGAGCAATTCCGATGCGCCCTCTCCAGGCAAACCAGCAATAATGTCCATGTTGATATCACGAAACCCCATGTTACGCGCCAACTCATATGCTCTAAGCGTCTCTTCAACCGTATGACCGCGACCGATCACGCGGAGCGTCTCGTCACGCATCGTCTGCGGATTGATGCAGAGACGATCGAACTTCTTGTCGCGTATAATCGCAAGCTTTTCTTCGTCAATTGTGTCGGGTCTCCCCGCCTCCATCGTCAGTTCTGCACCGGGCATCAACGGGATTAACTTTAAAACGCTGTCGAGATAGCGCTCGAATAATGGAGCCGGCAAACTTGTAGGTGTACCTCCGCCAAAGTATACAGCCGCGACTTCACCCTTGAATCCTCGAGAAAATGTCATCTTTGCTTCTTTAATGACGGCATTCACATAAGGCTCCAACAGCTCAATATGCCGTCCGGCATCGCGGGCAATAAAACTGCAGTATGCACAGCGGCTCGGGCAGAACGGCAAACCGACATAGACGACATAAGGATAGACGGCGTCCGTCTCATGAAAGAGAAGATTGTCACATCTGTTCGCTACTGCGCCGTTTATTTTCGGGTACGCCAACGACGTCAAGATTCGCTGTTCAGCGAGCGCAGTTTCGATCACGAGCTTCGTTTTTTGTTCGGATAGTTTCCAGTAGTGAGTCATACGGTCGAACACTTTCCCGTACCATTCACTTCGAAGACCTTGCTCACTCCGAGTCGCTCGCTCAATTTCCTGACAAGCGATCTGTGTCGGACGAACGCCCATAAGCGCTCCCCACGGAAACCATATCCCCGTCTCACGCGATAAAATGACGTAGAGCTGACGTTTTGCCTCCCGTCTCCATTCGTCTCCCGGAATGTCTAGAGCAATCGAATCACGCGCGACCCATCGCGTTTTGTCGTGTGCGTCTTCCATGAATTTCGTCGTGGCGACAACGAGGTCTGTGGACGCTCCATCGCTTATGAGTGATTCGATTCTGACATTCTCTCCATAAGGGATTTGTATGCGACCGTCAGTTCTTTGCCGCGGGCGATCGAAAAAGAGACTCGCCATCTCGGCGAGCGCAGTCGCCCCGTCGTAGCCGATCGCTTCAATCGTGAGCGTCACAGGATCATCTCCAAAAGAAAGCGAAAACGTTCCATCTAAAACACAATCCAATCTTTGACAGGAGCTTCAGGCGAGCTGCACCGATCCTATCGTCCACATTTATCTAAAACAATCCAATCTATGACAGGAGCTTCAGGCGAGCTGCACCGATCCTATCGTCCACATTTATCTAAACAATCCAATCTGTAACAGGAGCTTCAGGTGGACTGCACCAATCCTATCGTCCACATTTATCTAAACAATCCAATCTGTGACAGGAGCTTCAGGCGGGCTGCACTGGTCCTATCGTCCACATTTATCTAAAACAATCCGATCTGTGACAGAAGCCACAGGAACGAGAGCAAAACCGGTTGGTGAAACAGATAGACGAATAAAGCATGTCTACCCATAAAACGGATGGGACGACCAAAGGTATGGAGCAACCCTCTCTCGCCCTTCCAAAACGGTTCGCCCGATGCATAGAGCGTTTGACCGATGGCGCAGCCGAGGAGGTAATAACCGAGATACGGGAAGAGCGGCAACTGGTCGAGCGTCTGAACACCCGCGACCGGCGAACCGAGGATGACGAACAAAGGGTTTCGCGTCACATTTGGCAGAATCGGAGCGATGACATAGCCGATGGCGACAGCAAATGCGCCGAATCCAATCAAAAAACCGATCATTTTCGCCTTTTGTCTCTCCACATCCAAGATACCATTCATAACTGGGCGACCCGGTTTGCGCTCCAGTCGTTCGCTCAACTCCACATCCAAGATACCGTTCATAACTGGGCGACCCGGTTTGTGCTCCAGTCGTTCGCTCAACTCTACATCCAAGATACCGTTCATAACTGAGCGATCCGGTTTGCGCTCCAGTCGTTCGCTCAACTCTACATCCGGGGTATTGTCAGGTGATGCGCGATGCCTACCGATAAAAAGGTGCTCGATGAGAACGTAACAAAGTGTCGAAAGAGCGATGACATGGAACACATTGAAGAAAATTACGCCCAACCAACCGGTGATCACTTCGACAATAGCAGTCAGAACTGTCGCAATCACTGCGAAGAGAAACATCCTGAGACCGCGTTTCAAATTATTCCCTGAAAATCTCGTACTGATCCCGGAAACGAGAAGAAACAGCGCGAGAACGATAGGGCGACCAATCCGATAAAACCAATAGGAGTCCTGAAACGCAAAGGCATCGATATGGAAGATATAGCGGATGTCGTACATGGTATGGTGCCAAATCATCAAAAGCAAAGCGAAGCCGCGAAGAAAATCAATCTCCGGAATACGCCCTCTCTTTTCCTTTGCATGTTCTTTCTCCATCCTGTCCTCCACTCGATCAAGAGTTTATGCTGGTGTGAATAAAAAAGGCGGTCGTGAGAAGTCAGCATTTGCGACTTCTCACGACCACCACGATAAACGAATGTCGATTAGCTTTCGCGCGGGTAGCGAAGCGCTGACTGAGCGGCGGAGAGACGCGCGATCGGAACACGGAATGGCGAACAAGAGACGTAATCCAGCCCGAGGATCTGACAGAATTCAACGGAATACGGATCGCCTCCGTGTTCTCCGCAGATACCGAGTTCGAGCTCGGGTTTCGCCTTGCGACCGAGATCGACAGCGATTCTCATCAGCTTACCGACTCCGAGACGGTCGAGGTGTGCCGTCGGATCGGCATCAAAGATGCCTTTCTGATAGTACGCCTCAAGAATCTTGCCGGCGTCATCGCGTGACAATCCGTACGTCATCTGTGTCAAGTCGTTCGTACCGAAACTGAAGAAATCAGCTTCCATGGCGACATCGTCCGCCAAGAGACATGCGCGCGGGATCTCGATCATCGTTCCGACCAAATATTTGAGTGACTGTCCCGACTCGGCGATGAGACGGTCTGCCGTATCCCTGATCACGCGATTCAGGAACTCAAGCTCCTTGACTTCGCTGATCAACGGCACCATGATCTCCGGTATCACGACATACCCTTCTGCCGTGGCCTGCAAGGCGGCTTTGATAATCGCCTCCGTCTGCATCTCGGCAATTTCGGGATAGCTGACAGCGAGTCGACATCCGCGATGACCGAGCATCGGATTGATCTCGCTCAACTCCGTCACGATGTCGTTGAGACGCTCGTATGTAATGCCGAGCTCCTCGGCGAGCTCCTTGATCTCCTTTTCCGTCGTTGGCAGGAACTCGTGCAGCGGCGGGTCAAGCAGGCGGATGATGACCGGCAAGCCGTCCATCACGCGGAACAGACCGTAGAAATCGTTCTGTTGCATCGGCAGAATTTTCGCCAATGCTTCTCTTCTCGCTTCTTCATTTCGAGCGACGATCATTTGACGGAACAGGAAAACGCGGTCGGCTTCAAAGAACATGTGCTCCGTTCTCGTCAGTCCGATACCCACGGCACCGAGGTCGCGAGCGACTTGCGCGTCGTGCGGCGTATCGGCGTTCGTGCGAACTTTCATGTCGCTGATCTCGTCCGCCCACTCCATAATCACTTGAAAGTTGCCTGATACTTCAGCATCGCGCGTCTCAATCTGCCCCTCGTAAACGATACCCGTCGAGCCATCGAGTGAGATAAATGACTCAGGACCATAGACCGTATCGCCGATCGTCAGTGTCTGCAGTCTCTCGTTGATGATGACCTCGGAACATCCGGCAACGCAACACTTACCCATGCCGCGCGCCACAACGGCCGCGTGAGACGTCATGCCGCCTCTCGAAGTCAAGATGCCCTCGGCGGCGTTCATGCCCTGGATGTCCTCCGGAGATGTCTCCTCACGGACGAGAATCACACGGCGTTTCTCTTCTTTCGCCTTGGCAGCCTGCTCCGCAGTAAAAGCGAGCTGCCCGTAAGCGGCTCCGGGAGAAGCCGGCAAACCCTTCGCAATCCTCTTGCCTTTGGCGAGCGCGTCGGGATCGAATGCGGGATGCAAGAGAGCGTCGAGTTGCTTCGGATCGATGCTGAGCAGTGCTTCTTCGCGCGAGATCATTCCCTCGGTCACCATGTCAACAGCTATTTGGAGCGCGGCTGTCGCCGTGCGCTTACCGCTCCTCGTCTGGAGAATGAAGAGCTTGCCATTCTCGATCGTAAATTCGAGATCTTGCATGTCGCCGTAGTGCTTTTCAAGTTGCTCTGCGATGTCGACAAATTGCTTAAAAACCTCCGGCATCTGCTCTTCCAGGTGATCGATCGTCAGCGGCGTGCGGACACCTGCCACAACGTCTTCCCCCTGTGCGTTCATGAGGTATTCGCCATAGAGCTCATTCTCACCTGTAGAGGGATTTCGCGTAAAAGCGACACCCGTACCCGATGTCTCGCCCATGTTGCCGTAGACCATCTCTTGGACGTTAACAGCCGTTCCCCAGTGCGAGGGGATATTGTGCATCTGACGATAGTAGACGGCGCGCTCCGTGTTCCATGAACGGAACACGGCCTCGACAGCGAGAATGAGCTGCTTTTTCACATCTTGCGGAAACGGCTCGCCCTGTTCGCGTTCGAAAATCGCCTTGAACTCTACTAAAACCTTCTCCAAGTCGGCGACGGACAAGTCGAGATCCTGTGTCACGCCCGCCTCGACTTTGATACGATCAAACGCATCTTCAAAGTGAGAACGTGAAATACCAAGCACGACATCAGCGAACATCATGATAAAACGACGATAGCTGTCGAGAACAAAACGTCGGTTGTCGGTCAACTTCGTCAATCCGTCCGCCACAACGTCGTTTAGACCCAAGTTGAGAACAGTGTCCATCATGCCGGGCATTGAGGCGCGAGCACCTGAACGGACGGACAGAAGCAACGGTTTATCGGGATTTCCGAATTCTTTTCCCGTCGCATTTTCAAGCTTTACGAGCGATTCAAAAATCTCCGCTTCGATTTCAGGCGCAATCATCTGCTCGTCGCCGTAGTAGCGATTACAAGCTTCAGTCGTGACCGTAAAACCGTTGGGAACCGGCAATCCCATCCCAACCATCTCGGCGAGATTTGCGCCTTTGCCGCCCAACAAGTTACGCATCGACGCGTTTCCTTCAGAAAACATATAGACATATTTCGTCATCATAATTCCTCCATTTTTCGGTATTAGACTTTTAGAAAGCACCGATGTGAATAAAATCGGTGACATGTTCCATTCATTTATCTTTTTACGGCAGGTCGAACTTACCGTTAAAATAACTTGCGAGCTGCTCGATGGGAATGCGCACTTGCTCCATTGAATCGCGTTCACGGATCGTTACGGCGCGATCTTCAAGCGAATCGAAATCGAATGTCACGCAGTACGGTGTCCCGATTTCATCCTGTCTACGATAACGCCTTCCGATCGATTGGCGGTCGTCGAATTCGCAAACATAATGCTTGACGAGCTCGAGATAAACTTTTTCCGCCTCTTCGCGAAGTTTATTGGAAAGCGGCAACACGGCGACTTGCACCGGCGCTAGGAAAGGCGCGAACCGCAGAACCGTCCGCTTCTCTCCGTCCGGAAGATCTTCTTCCTCATACGCTTCGCAGAGCATGGCGAGCAAGAGACGGTCAACGCCGAGTGATGGTTCGACGACATACGGGATGTATTTTTCTCCTTTTTCAGGATCGAAATAGCTTAAATCTTCTTTCGCATGCTCTATATGTTGTTTCAGATCATAATCGGTTCTGTCGGCAATCCCCCATAATTCGCCCCAACCAAAAGGATACAGATACTCGATATCCGTTGTCGCGAGAGAATAAAAAGAGAGTTCCTCCTGGCTGTGAGCGCGCATACGGAGCTTATCCTCCGGCAATCCAAGGTCGTTCAGCCATTTGACGCAAAATTCGCACCAATATTCGAACCATTCGAGGTCAGTTCCGGGCTCGCAGAAAAACTCAAGCTCCATCTGTTCAAATTCACGCGTTCTGAAGATAAAGTTCCCAGGCGTAATTTCGTTGCGGAAAGCTTTGCCGATCTGTCCGATGCCAAAGGGGATTTTCCTACGCGATGTACGTTGAACATTGCGATAGTTGACAAAAATGCCCTGCGCCGTCTCGGGACGCAAATAGATTTCAGAGAGACTGTCTTCCGTAACGCCTTGGTACGTCTTGAACATCAGATTGAATTTGCGCACATCGGTGAAGTCATACGCTCCGCATTGAGGACATGGAATTCTATTCTCATGGATGTACTCGTGAAGCGCTTCATTCTCCCATCCGTCTACATTGAGCTCGATACCTTGTGAGACATTCCACTGGTCAATCAGTTGATCGGCGCGCGCACGAGCACGGCACTGTCTGCAATCGATCATCGGATCGGAGAACCCTGCAACGTGTCCCGACGCTACCCATACTTGCGGGTTCATCAGGATCGCAGCATCGATCCCGACATTGAGAGGGCACGTCTCGATGAAGCGACGCCACCACGCCGCTTTCAGACGATTCTTCAGTGTTGTGCCGTACGGTCCGTAATCCCACGAATTAGCGAGACCGCCATATATTTCAGATCCTTGGTAAATGAAGCCTCTGTTATTGCACAGTGCGACAATATCCGCAAGGGCGTGTTGCTTTTTTGACATGAAGTTCCTTTCTCGGATTTCAATCGACCGCAATGATCCGTCTATCGATACGATTATTCTTCGGCATAATCCGAATCATCAGCAATTTCAGGGGCAATATCTTGAAAAGTCTCGTCTTCTTTAATTTCTTGACTTTCCAACGCTTCCTCCTCAGCAGCCTTGCGCTCTTCCGCCTCAAGCTGAGCGATCAACCGCTCAGCGATCAAAGAGGCGTCTTCCGCAGTAATGCCTGCCTGACTGAAGACTTCATCGTCGGAGAACCGATCAGTTTGGCGCATGATGCGACTCTGCTCCTCGAGACGTTCTTCCTCTTCCTTTGCACGCGCTTCGCGCTCGGCAGCTTCTCTCGCCGCGATAATCAACGGATGCTCGGGCACAACGACATCCCACTTACCATACCGGTAGACTACCGTTCCCGCCGCAATCTCTTCACTCGCAAGCGACACATGGTTCGGCGTTCCCGAATCAACTGTCGGTCTTGCACCCGCAGTCAGCTGTCGCGCTCTCCTAGCGGTCAGCATCGCGAGCACATATCGGTTCTCAGCCCTCGGTAATAACGATTCAATTGAAGGATATGTCAACATTGAATACTCCTATCCGTTCACCTGTTTTTATATAAACATTATTAAAAAACAAAACCTAGAAAATTATACTCCGTCCGCCTCGCTCTCGTCAACAAAAGACCTTGTCACGAGCCTTTTTTCGGCTCTCATGATCGCTTTAATGTCTTCAACGGCATCTTCAACCTCATCGTTGATGACGAGATAGTCAAATGAGTCAATACAGCCCATTTCGCGCTCAGCAGTTGTTAAGCGCTGTTCAATTCGCTCTCGCGATTCCGTCCCGCGCTCAAGCAGGCGTTCACGCAATGCATTCAACGATGGAGCCATCAAGAAAATCAGGACGGCATTGGGGTCGTTTTTTTTGAGTTCAAGAGCTCCTTTTACCGTCAGATCGAGCAGGACATCGATTCCTTTGTCCGTCTTTTCGGTGATAAGCGATTGAAGTGTGCCGTAATACTCATCACAATAGAGATCGTACTCCAACATGTCTCCGGCATCGATCAATGCCCGGAATTTGTCTTTAGAGACGAAGTGGTAGGCGACGCCGTCGATCTCACCCTTGCGAGGTTCACGTGTCGTCACGGATATCGAATGAAAAAGACTCGGATCATCTTCGATGAGCGCTCTGATCATGGAGTTTTTGCCGACACCGGACGGTCCGCTCAGCACGACGAGCAGTCCTCTGTTTTTTCCAGTTTCTTGGTTATTCTTCATCACTTTCACTCTCCTTCTTCAGTTCGAGTTGAAGCGATTCAGGTCTAATAGCGGAAATCACGACATGGTCACTGTCCATCACCAGTACGGACTGAGTTTTTCGCCCACCTGTCGCGTCGATTAATGAAAAACGATCTCGTGCGTCCTGTATCAGCCTCCTCGCAGGAGCGGAATCCGATGTCACAACGGCGATTAATCGCGCCCGTGCAACGAAATTTCCGTGTCCGACCGGTATCATCTCATAAGACATCTCACACCTCACTCTAAATTCTGAACTTGTTCGCGGATTTTTTCGATCAGAGTCTTCATCTCGACAACCGTCTGTGTCAACACGAGATCGCCCGCCTTCGATCCGATCGTATTGATCTCTCTAAATATCTCCTGAATGAGAAAATCGAGTCTTCGACCGACAGGCTCCGATGATTGGAGCCCCTCTTCCAAGGCGCTGATGTGTGCGGCGAGGCGCGTTACCTCTTCATCAATCGAGGCTCGATCGGCGTAGAGCGCCGTTTCCGCAAAAAGGCGTTGATCGTCATACCACTCAGGTCTTTTCTCCTCAAATAACTCCTCAGCCCTTGTCAAGAGCTTCTCGCGGTAAATGGACGGAATCTCGGATGCGCGCTCCTCTACAAGAACAATGTGTTCCTTGAACTCCTCGACCTTTTCCAGAAGATCCTTTGCGATAAAGGTCCCCTCCTCCTCACGTGCTTCGTTGAGCTTTTGAAGAGCGCCTTCGACTGCCTCGATGATCAGTTCGGCGACAAGCTCATCATCTTCGTCCTCCTGGGCGGCACAAAGAACGCCGTCACAACGGGACAACCATCCGATGCGATCCGGCGATGAGGTGCCGGCTATGAGCTCAAGCTCAATCAAGGCGTCAAGGTACGATTGGGCAAGCGCCCGATCGACGTTGATTCGAGCGCAAAGCGCTCCACCCGTTTCATCTATTACTTTAATCTCCACGCGTCCGCGTGACAAATAATCCTGTGCTTTTGCACGTATCATCGGTTCGAACGCATTGAATGCTGACGGCATCCGTATCGACAATTCGAGATAGCGATGATTAACAGAACGACATTCCGCCCGGAATGCCCTGTTCTCGGCAGTCGCAACGGCTCTGCCAAACCCTGTCATACTTTTCGGCATAGTCACTCCCACTACTATTACAGCGTCGACTGCTCCATTGCAGTCGGCGCATTCATTCGAACTGATCAAACACGCCGTCTTCTCCGATCAATAGCGGACGAAAGTCCAGCTGATCCGACGAGGCAATCAGATATTTAACACCATGTATCTTCGGTCCAGCGAGATAAAACGGGACGGCGTGATGAATATGACCGAACACACATACATCGACCCCCGCTTCTTCCAACTGCACACTCAGAATCGACGCATCGCCCGTCTCTGAAATGGGCGGATAATGCATCAAAGCGACGCTCGGGCGCTCGTACCCTTCATTCTTTCTCAGTCGCCTGAGCTCTGTCAACGAAAGCTCCAACCGGATGTTCTCGCGATTCAAAATCTTTTCGTCTTCATTCGAAAAGTCCTTATCCTGAGGCAAGACCCATCCCCGCGCACCGCACACATGAAAACCTGCAACAGAGAGCGCATTGTTCCGCAAAAAGCGTAACGAATGAAAGCCCTTCTCGCGACAGAATTGCTCCATTTTTCTCACTGTTGTCCACCAGTAATCGTGATTGCCGCGCAAAAGAATTTTCTCTCCCGGCAATGTATTCAGCAAGCCTAAATCGGATTCTGCCTCCTCGAGCGAGTTGCCCCACGAGACATCACCGCCGATGAGTACGGTGTCCTCGTCCGAGATGTCACGTTGCCAGTGCGAGACGATGCGCTCGACATGATCTGTCCAACGGCTCCCGAAAACGTCCATTGGCTTGTCGACGGATAAAGCGAAATGGAGATCGGATATGGCAAATAGCTTCATGTCTTGTTTTCCGTTCGTTTCGTCTATCTTTGTGTTCGCTCTTGAAAATGATTGTACACCGCTTCCGCCACTGTATACGGTATACCCGTGACGCTTTTTAACTCATCGAGACTAGCTTCGCTTATTTTCTTGCTTGTACCGAAATGCTCCAGCAACCTTTTCCTCCGGGCGGGACCGACGCCCGGTATAGCTTCGAGCGTATATCGCATCGCCTGCTTCTTGCGAACTTTCCGATTATGGCGCAACGCAAAACGATGTGCCTCGTCCTGAATCGATGTCAATAAATGGAGTAAACCGAGTCTTTTCGCACGAATGTCCTCCGACTCGTGCAGCAGGTCGCCCTCTTCATCTCCTCGCTCGTCTTGAGCGAAAAATTCACGGAGTGAGCCCGCCGTCGCCAACTCCACAACTTCGCCGGAAGGCAAGACGAGTCCGCGTGTGCGATGGCGGTCATCTTTCACCATGCCGGCAACCGAAAGTCCATGCCGCTCTGCAAGCGGGAGCGCCGCAGCAACATGACCGACTCCGCCATCGACAAGGATGAGATCGGGTCGATTCCCGAAAGACTCCTCATCTAATCGGGCAAGGCGCCGATCGATGATTTCGGCGATCGCTTTATAGTCATCGATACCCTCAAATCCTTTAATCGCAAAATGCCTATAAGAGGCTCTCTCCGGTTTGCCTTGTCGGAAGACGACCATCGACCCCGACCGCGCGCCTTTCCCGTGATGCGAAACATCGTATGCCTCAATACGGAAAGGAAATTGTTCAATCCCGACAAGTCGACCGAGCAGCGTCAGTGTACGCTCAAGCATTTGCGGGTCGGAACCTCGCGATAATGCACGTCTCACCAGCGCCCGGTCGGCATTCGTCATCGCCAGCTCAAGTAGAGCTTTCTTCGCCCCGCGCTGCGGGCGGCGAATTGTAACGGCACGACCTCGTTTTTCACGTAAGAAACGAGTCACCAACTCCAACTCGTCCGGTAGAGCCGACACGAGAATCTCGGGCGGTACCTGGGATGCGGAACGATAATGCTCCCGCAGAAATGTCGAAAGGTACGTACCGTCCGCACCGCCGCGATCCTCAGCAAACGTATGGACACATCCCGTCACGCGCCCGTCTCTGACCTCAAGTTTCGCAATGGCGACTTCGTAACCGTTGCGGTAAAGCGCCAAGACATCGCGATCACCGCCTGAAACATCGACGACGCGCTGCTGCTCACGCAAACGGGTAAGTGCCTGCCATTTCCCGCGTAGAACAGCCGCCTCTTCATAATCGAGCCTGTCGGATGCCGCCAACATGTCGCGGTACAATCTTCGGATCAAATCGTCCGTCCGCCCTTCGAGGAAGAGACAGACTTCATCAACCATCTGCCGATAATCTTCTTTTGAAATCTTTCCGGCACAGGGTGCGAGACAGCGCCCGATATGAGCATTGAGACACGGTCGTTTCTTTCCCATTTCGCGGGGCAGATCGAGCTTGCAATGACGGAGAGGAAAGATAGATCCCAACACCTGTAGCGCGCGATTAATATCACCGCTCAACCACGGACCGAAGTAGCGCGCTCCCTCCTCGATATCGTCTCCGACGCGAAACGCTCTCATCACGCGCGGAAATTCTTCTTGCAACGTGATATGAATGTAGGGATATTCCTTGTCGTCACGCATGAGAATGTTGTAACGAGGACGGTGTTTTTTGATCAGATTCGCTTCCAAGATGAACGCCTCAAGCTCATTGTCACAGATAATGGTGTCGTATGAGGCAATGCGGGAAATCATAGAAGCGATACGCTCGTCGACGTCGGGATTCGGAGCGAAATAAGTGGCGAGACGTTGCCTTAACGAGTTCGCTTTTCCTACATATAAAACAGAACCCGATTTGTCACGCATGAGGTAGACACCGGGTTCATCTGGCACCAACTCGAGTTGTGCGTCAAATGTGTTATTGTTCGTTGGAAGTGTCGTCATCTGAAAGATGACCCCCTCTTGACGGCGTATACGTCACCGCCATTCTTTATCCGTCAGCCATGACGTACAGGGAGAGCCTCTCAAGTGCTTCTTCCTGATCATCGCCTTCAGCGGATATGGTGAGATAATCACCCTGTTCGATTCCCAGAGATAGAACGCCGAGCAGGCTCTTCGCGTTTGCGCGACGACCATCTTTTTCAATAAAAATGCTTGAATCAAAATGAGACGATATTTGGATAATCATCGCGATCGCCTTCATTAATGTCTCCTCTTTACAATGAAAGATGACACCTTTTTTTGACATGGCGTTCCTCCGTTCCGGACATCCCGACAGGCAGGAATGTGATTGTGAAATTCAGTATAGAAATGTCGCCAATAGGATGTCAATCAGAGATTGAACAGCTTAATACCATATTTTCGCCTAATTTCTTGTCGTTCCAACCATGAAATCAGTCATTTTGCCAAGCTGACCGCGATTTTGATTGATGAAAGTAAAAAATAATGACGAAACTTGTAAAACGCAGATGTAAAACACTCCGCTATTGCGGATCTCCGTTGGTCGTATCACCTCGCATCAAGATCGCCGCTTCGCCTGTGTCTATGTAGTAATCTCGCCTTTTACCGACCTCGAGAAAACCTATACTTTTATATAGAGAAAGGGCGGGCGTATTGTATTCGCGAACCTCAAGAATCCAAGACGTCTTTCCATGCGCCAAGGTCGTTCGCCTCACGGTCTCCATCAACATCCGCCCCAATCCTCGGCGGCGGTATTGAGGGTGAACGCCGATTGACATGATCTCGCACTCGTCACCAAGCCACCGAGCGATGACAAAACCGACCGGTCCGCCAAGCGTCATCCCCGCACGGTTCGTTGGATAAAGGACGAACACTCCGGGCACACATCCGATGAACCCTGCGATGGCGTCTCTGCCCCACGGAACGGGCTTTGTGATATCGTCGAGCGTTACAAGATCATTAAGATCAGCAGGCACAGCTTCTCTTACACCCCAGAATGACCCGTCTTGCGCGATGTAATGATCGGCACCGCGCAGCTCATCTCTCTCCGTCATCGAATCATCTCTTTTCACTCTGTTATCCCGGTGAAAGCGTACATGAATGGGGGAAGAAGTCGTCATGTTTTCTCGCTAATTCCTGAGCGTTCCGCAGAGGAAAGAAGACCATAGTGCGCATCGAGCAGAAACGGATCGGTTTCCGTCTTATTGTCTTTAAGCATCTCGATACCGATCTTTGCGACAACAGAAGCGCGTACCACTCGTTGGTGTAGAGGCACAAACACGACATCGAACGGGAGGATGAGACCGTCACGTTCTAACACATCTTGAAACACATCGATGCCGTCACCCGTCATGGTCACGATCTCGCCGGGGGCAATCTTCCCAATAATCGCTTCAACCCAAAGGGCGATCGGCTGAGGTTCTCCCCCAAGCGTTTTTTCGTTCCCGCGGAATAATCCGCCAAAGACTCGACCGCCGCGCGCGTCGAACATCGCGAAGACGGGACGTTCGTCGCAAACGGTCGAGCGTGCCAAGGCATGCAACGATGAGACACCGACGGCTTTTGCGCCGACCGCGTATGCCATCGCTTTCACTGAAGCAAGTCCGATGCGAATCCCGGTAAAGGAGCCGGGTCCCGTCGTCAGCGCGAAGAGATCGATATCTTTCACGTTGAGATCGGCTTGTCCGATCACATATTCGATGGAAGGCTGAAGCGTCACGCCATGCCTGTACCCCGTCGACAGTAACAATTCCGCAACGGGAGTATTACCCCTTAGAACGGCGACGGCTAGGGTCTTTCCCGTTGTATCGATACCAAGCGTAATCATCGTTTCCGCCTTTCTATACCGTCCAGAAGTCGGCGAAACTTTTCACCGTCGTTCTCTCTCCCCTTCGGAAAAAGAAATCGTAGGACTCGCTCATCATCGTCATCGCCGAACGTGATGGCAAGCTCAATCACATCGTCGGGAAGCGCCTCGCGTACGCGATCACCCCATTCGATGAGCGTAATGCCATCCTGATAGGAGATTTCATCAAATCCGTGGTCAATAAAATCGTCCGCCCCATCCAAGCGGTATACATCGAAGTGGTTGAGCGGCAATCGGTTCTCTTCGGCAGGTTCATGGACATGAAGCAGAGTGAACGTCGGACTCGAGACGTGTCCCTTGACACGTAACGCCTCTGCGACACCGCCGACGAAACAAGTCTTGCCGGCACCGAGGCTCCCGGTCATCAACACGACATCGCGCGCGCGTAAAACAGACGCGAACAGCTTACCAAGCTCTCGTGTCTCATCCGGGGAGTGTGTCATAACAGAAAAAACCAACAACGCGCCACCGCTTTCATCAGTAATTTTACATCACGGTCTTCCACAGCTGAAAAGTGGCAGAGTCAAATCTGCCACTTTCGCGAATACGTGAAAAGATTTGTCCCGTCACATTAACGCTTGGAGAATTGAGAAGCTTTTCTCGCTTTTTTGAGTCCAGGCTTTTTGCGCTCTTTGATGCGTGCGTCTCTCGTCAGGAATCCGTGCTTTCTCATCGTCTTCTTGTACTGTTCGCTATCCGCGTCGACGAGGGCGCGAGCGATCCCGTGGCGAATGGCGCCCGCCTGACCGGCGATACCACCGCCGCGCACGTTGACGACGATGTCGTAGCGGTCAGAAACGTTTGCGGCAACGATGGGCTGGCGCACGATCATGCGAAGAGTCTCCAAAGGGAAATACTCATCGAACGGTTTCTTGTTAACTGTAATCCTACCGGAACCGGGATACAGCCTGACTCTCGCCACGGCTTCCTTCCTGCGTCCCGTTCCATAAAAATATCCTTGCTGATTAGCCATATTTCTTCTCCCCCGTCACTATAGCTCGATCTTTTCCGGCTTTTGCGCCTCGTGTTTGTGGTTCGGTCCGGCATAAACTTTAAGTTTGCGGAACATCGCACGCCCGAGTGAATTCTTCGGCAGCATGCCGCGAACAGCCTTCTCCAAGACGCGTTCAGGATGTGTCGCCATCATGCGTTCGTAAGGAACCTCGCGCAAACCGCTCGGATAACCTGTATGGCGGCGGTACAGCTTCTGCTGCTCTTTCTTACCGGTGAGAACCACTTTGTCGGCATTCACAACGACGACAAAATCGCCCATATCCATATGAGGGGTGTACTCCGGTTTATTCTTTCCGCGCAAGATAGCCGCGATCTCCGTCGCCAACCGTCCAAGGACCTTCCCCTCGGCGTCAACGAGATACCAGCGGCGATCCACTTCGCTTGCTTTCGGCATATACGTTTTCATCGTTAATCTCTTCCTCCAACTATTACGCGCACCACAAGTCGGCGCGACACGGTGACCATCTTAACAGGATGTTTCGCTCGTGTCAACAAATTTTCAAAATAACTTTACAGATCGACTGAATTCGGCTGTTTTATCTGTTATTCGCATTTTTTCAATGCCCTAGGACACAGAGTTGCTTCGTTTCATGTGACCAGATTCACCGGAACCTGTGGCGGAATCGTGAATAAAATGCTCTCTACAACCTTCTCACATATACTCTCGTATTATCCTCCATTGATGATACAAATCATCTATAGAATATCTTGCATTGGCAGGACTGGTGGAGGGCAGTTGAATGGCTTTGAATCCCGTTTTACGCTCCTGATATTTTTGATAGTAGCGGTAAGCCGTCCCGCCGTTACAGAAAACATGCTTTATATCTGCCTCTTTGAAGATAGGACTCAAATCTGAGGGAATGACGTTTTGAATACTGGCATCGCTGGATCCGACGATATCGCACTGATAGATGACATCGTAGACGGCAAGATGGTGCTGTAAAAGAAAGACTCTTCTTTCTTCAATATCCGTACTCAATTTCACACCGAAAATCTGCTCAAGCAAAGACCAGAAACGATTTTGGGTATGTCCGTAAAAAAAGCCGTATTCTCTCGTTTTGACAGAAGGAAAAGAACCCAGGATCAAAATTTTAGAATCGGTCTGGAAAAGAGGTCGGAGTGGGTGGGTAATGGTTTGATGTTTGGTCATTGTAGATTAACGATGGTATCTGTCTTTTTCATCTTTCCCAGATGTTTTCAATAACCCCCTTAACATACCAAGCAGGTACAGGATTGCGAATAATTATCGTGCCAAGAAAGAACTTCCTCGGCTAGATTTCAACTTGGCATGTACTTCATCCTGTCCGAACGGAATTGTCCAATATACAGATGAATGAGCGTTAGTTTGACACTCATAGGGAAACGACTTCCGGCACGACAAACTGGTATTAATCTAAATAGTTTGCTAGATACCTTAATTATTTATGTCTTCTATATTAACTATTTTCCGTCTTCTGTCAGCAAGTACTCCTTCAAAGAGTTTTCTATTCTTGTCTTCATACATAGAAGAATCGATCTTCTTCAAAAAGCTATCTACTGTATCATTCTTGCTGTCGTATATACTGTAACCTATTGAAAATTGTATCTTATAAGGTTTCTTTTCCGATTCATTAAACAATGTTGTTTGTGTACTAATGCTGTCGATCATATCCGTAATTTCATTTTGAGATTTTATATACAATAATATGACAAACTCATCACCCCCATACCTGCATAATATCCCTTTATGACCGGCAACTGAGCGCATTATTTGTCCAACGGTAAAAATAGCATCATCTCCGACAATATGTCCGAATTTATCATTTATGCTTTTGAAACCATCAATGTCTAACATGATTCCGGCAAGTGTGCGGGCAGTGTCCCCTTTATTGCTATGCATACACAATGTGTAATTTAAGTATTGTCTGTTAAATAAACCCGATAGCTGATCTACGTAGGAAGCTTCATTTTGAACATTAATAAATAACGAAACCATCCCTATAGCCACACCAAGCCACACAAGAGAGTATCCATAATAGAAGAACTGCAACAGACTCCCAATAAGAATGGGAATCATAAATAGAATAACGGGGAAAAACAAATACTTGTGTACTTTTTTACGGTACGAATAACTTAATACAATCCCATAAGCTAGATAAAAATAAGTGACGACATACGGAACGAGAAATAAAACTGTTCTTTGATAAACATTATATTGATCGACCACAAAAAACACTGGTGTTACTAAGTTTATTAAGCATCCAATAATAATGAGAATGGCAGGTATCGCTACAAAGGGGTATATTCGCTTGATTCTTTTCAAATCTGTAAATAATTTGTAGTCCACAAAAACTGTCCAAAGAAAAGCAAATATAATATTATTAATAAACAAAACGGTATTTAGTCCCAACGACAACGTACGATATCCATATATCATTTTGCCATCCAAAACAAAGACGACCGATTCAATAATGCATTGGGCAATATTCAAAAAAAGCATTAAATAGAATACTCTTTCTTCAAACAATGCATGACGTAAAGACTTTTTTACACTAAACAAAACAACTAATAACAGAATTATTGCTGTTCCGTTTGCAATAAAAATAGCTGGGAAATTAAACATTACTAATATGGACCAACTTTCGTTTTAGTTATTATAGCATCCTATAAACTTATTACACAATTTCTTCCGGATTCTTTTGCCCTATATAATGCCTGATCTGCATTATCAATAAAATGTTGTATGTTCCTATTACTATCTGGCAGACCGGAATATACACCTACACTGACAGTACATTTAAACTTGTGATTATCTTCGAACACCAGATTTTGTATTTTTTCACGTATTCTGTTTCCAACTTGTACGGCTTGTTCGTTATTTGTATTGTGTAAGAGAGTTAAAAATTCCTCCCCTCCAAATCTGCAACATAGATCTACCGGTCTTACACTTTCAGCTATTACCTTTGCTATAATTTTCAACACTTCATCGCCAAACAGATGACCATAAATGTCATTTACCTTTTTGAAAAAATCTATATCGATAAAGAGAATCGATAACGATTCCTGACCTCTCAAAGCCCTTTGATAATACGCATCTGCCTTATTCATAAAAAATCTTCTGTTATGAATTTGAGTTAAGGGATCCAAATTAGAGCTTTCCCGCAACAATGCATATGAACGTTCATACATGATGAGCAAAAACCCTGTTCCGTTTACAATCATCAATAAAATCAACAAGATAAATGTTCCACTTTGAAAAATACTATTGGTAAACAAACTAATTTCTTCATTAAATAAAGAAGTGAAAGCTCTCAGCAGGAGTAACATAAGAAAAATCAGGCTGATGACTCCTACAAATTTCTCGAACTTACTACTCAGCTTATTGGTGATATTTAGTATATTCGGAATTACAAGAATACAAAAAACACTTAAAGATGCAAGCGCAATTCGAATATTTCCTGTACCATGCAAAATTTCAAAAACCACAAAAATAATAATAGATAGTGCTAACAAAACGGTTTGTAAACTAAACCATATTTTTTTAGATATTTTATTCATTCTCAAAACAAGTAATGAATCTAAGTAAAAACTAATAAAGAGGAGGATATTACCAAAGTAAACTGATGCTATGTCACTTATATCCCCACGGAAGAATAATAAGATCCAGGCGACTGCCTGTAATATTTTCGCAATGCCAAATCTCTTTATCAGTAATTTTTCATGATTTGCTTCATGATACAAATAGTATTGTAATGTCAGAAAAGCCAGAGCTAAATTACCCAAGATTAAAATTCCCATCATGGTTTTTACATCTAGTTTTATTGAGATTTCCAATAACATTTGATAATTCATTTTCACTCCATCAGTCTCCGTTCTTCTAAGGCTTCAAAATCGACCTATACGCTCCGACAACATACTATCAGAAAGCGACATATTGCCGAAATTTTGCGAATGCTCCTTTTTCCGGAATATCATCTTCCCGCTAGAGGATGCTTCACACCCCTGTTAATACTAATTACCAAATGTAAGGAATCAAACGATATCTCACTTTTTGTTTATATTTGAGATAGCCGTCAAGTTCATTTTCAAGTAATTGTTCTTCGATAAATGTTTTCTTAACGATGATAAATGGATATGCAAGAAAGATGAAAAACGAATAAATGGAGCCTAATATAAGCGGTACAGATAGAAACAGAAATAATGCGGCACTGTATACAGGCGTTCCGTTTCAATTTCTTTTTTCATCAGCGTCTCCGAACGCATTCCGGTAAGCTTCCAAGATTTTGCGAATCGCCTCATCTTCTTCCGAGCGCTCAATGAGTACTGTCTCAAGCCACTCAAGGCGCGTGCGCCGGTTCTCATTCGCCACGATCGCCGGACGAATCGCGTAGTAAAAAATAATAAATAAAACTGAAGCGACAATGACGGCAATCGTCAGTCCCTGAGCGATTTTTGCCATGCCCGTACGCGATGTCTCGCCACCCTGCACATAATCGCCACCCGCTCGAAGCATCTCCTCCTGCTCTCTTTTCGATGCCATCTGTACACGACCCGTTCCGTCTTCATCGGCAGCTCGTTGCAATATACCGCTTTTTGCCAAACTCGCACGAACAGGAAGCAACCTATCCTCTCGCCGCCTCTTCGAGCTGTCCCGCGCTTCTTCCCTAATGCGCTCTTCACGCGCTCTCTTTCGCCATTCGTTGATCGTGGGCACTATATCGTCGTCCGGTGAAGCGAGCAATACTTTTTCAAACTGTTTCTCCGCCTCGGCAAAACGCTGCATTTTCGCAAGAAGGAGTCCATATAGACTCGATGCCTCGATAAAATGCGGCCAACGCACGCTCACTTTTTCCAATGCGATCATGGCAACGTCCGTGTTATCCGTCCTTATCTGGTCAATCGCGCGATTGTAAACGGAGACGATACGTTCGCTCTCACTATCCGAGACAGGCAAGTCCCCCGGTAAGTCTTCGAGCTTTTCATACTTCGAAATTACCCGATCCCAATCAAATACATGCGCCTTATTTTTTACGGAAGAGCTCGTGTCGTTCATGTCGGTCCTTCCTCCTCACCTACAGCTAAAAACCTGTATCTATCAGCCCAAAAGATCGTGAACGGCCGATTTCACGCCGGACGCCAAATAAAGAGAACCACAGGCGCAAATCAACGCCTCTTTCTCTTCAGCCATCCTCAACGCTTTTTCTATGGCGGCATCAATGTCCGCCTCCGCGATGACAGCCGTTTCCCCTTTATTATGCACCATGATATGCGCAACTGTTTTCGCCAACGTCTTGGCGTCGAGTTTCCGTTCGCTTGGCGGTTCCGTCGCGACAATCCCAGCAATCTTGAAAGATGAATCGGTCAAAAGCGCTCTTAGCATCCTTTCGTAATCTTTGTCAGCAAATAAGCCGAGAACAAAGACAATCGGGTCACCGTCGGAAAGGCGGGAAAGCGCTTCCTTAAGACCGAGCATCCCTTGGAGATTGTGCGCCCCGTCTAACAGAACAAAAGGCGACCGTGACAGCACCTCTAAGCGTGCCGGCCAGACAGTCGTCTCGATTCCGCGTCGGATCGCTTCGCTGTCCGCCAGACCGGCGCGTACGACGGCAAGCGCCGACTGCATCGCATAGATCGGTTGATAGGGTCCGAGGAGTTTTGTCGAGTATTCGCGACCCGTATGGCGCGAGCGGAACTTCTGTCCTTCCCTGCCGTAGTTCAGTACTTCGATGTCGTCGTATCCTACAAAAGTAAGCGGTGCATCCATTGCCCGACATCTGTCCTCCAGTACCCGGCGAGCGTCAGCCGCATCGTTGTGCGAGAGAAGTGCGTCTGAAGGATTGTATGCATAGACGGGCGCCCCGCGCTTAATGACACCGGCTTTTTCACTCATAATCTCCGCCATCGTATTTCCGAGGCGGTCCATATGATCGTATCCGGGCGAAGCCATCATGGTCGCAATAGGTTTCTCAAGAATATTCGTCGAATCGAGGCGTCCGCCGAGTCCGGTCTCCAATACGGCGTAATCACAGCCTTGCTCTTTGAACCAGAGGAATGCGACGGCTGTAATCATGTCAAATTGCGTCACGTGCAGCCCGATCTCTTCGTAAACCTTTTCGGCGGTCTTTCCGACGACGCCCATCAGACGGACAACATCGACATCGGGAATTTCTCCTGTCGTCAAATCGACATCGTAACGTGCAAGATCGGCAGGACCGTCGAGCACGCGTATACGTTCATTAAAGCGAATGAGATAAGGAGACGTGTACCAACCCACTTTATGACCCGCTTGGCAAAGAATATGCGTCAAATAACTGCTGATCGATCCTTTTCCATTCGTACAGGCGACATGGAAAGACTCCATATAACGCCACGGGTCACCAAGATAGCGGTACAGATGGAGCGCGCGGTCGCAGTTAAAATTCGCTCCGAACACCTCCGCTTTGTCGATAATATTCAGTGCCTCTTCTATGTTCATCTGGTGATTATCATCCTCCGGGAAAACTAAAGAAAATCATAACAGAAATCCGGAAGGACGGCACTTAGTCGGCGTTGTCATCTGTACGAATTATCGTCGTCGTACTTTCAGGATCGACAATGATATCCTGAGTGACTCCCGATTCTTCGCATTTTCCGTCTTTCCCCGCTTCATCGCTCCGATGATGCTCTTCTTTGAACACGTAGAATTTACCGCTCACGCGGTTGCCCAAAATGACGAAAAGGAGCGCGATGAGCTTAGCGATCGGGAGATTCGGAAATAGCTCGTATGTGATATTGAGTCCAAAATACAAAATCGGATAGACAAGGTACGTAAAGAAGAGTGAGATGGCGATACGCGTACCGGTAAATCTCAGAAACTCTTTGAGAAGATGATCCTTTGAACGGAAGACCCAAATGCGATTCAACACATAGGCGACAACGACCGATGCAACAGTCGCAGGAAGAATTGAAAAGTACCATTTCCCAAGACCGAGTACATCGCTGAGCAATTTGAATACGATATTATCGACAATGGTCGCTGCAACACCCGAAAAAAAATAGCGAATGAACTCACGGGTGAAGAATAAATCCTTCACCCGCGCCATGACTTTATTCAGAGTGCTCACAGCTCATCCTCATCGAGCGGCTGATCGATCGACTCGGCATCTACATCACCCCGTAAACGTCTTAATGACACGCGCCGTATCGGACGATTCTCCGGCGGCATACCGGGCTGAATAATGGTTTTCTCTGTTTCTTCAACCGGAATCGTATCCGCACGACCGGTCTCTTCATCGGATTCAGATACCGGTCCGGTTAATTGACCATGGCGACGCGCAGAAGAACGGTCCACAGCTTTTTGCAGTTTCGCCCAGTCACCTTCAATAATCTCGGTCGGTCGTACGTTACCTGCTATCGGTGTCAGGGCGTCAATGTCATCCGCCATCACCTCATCAAGTGCCGGCTCAGCATCGTCAATCGCATAAGACGACTCGTCTCCCACGATGAAGCTCCGTTCCTCTCCGCCAGTCTGTAGATTCACAATTCCCAGTCGCTTCCACGTGTCGTCGCTCTCGGCGTCATCATATTCCGGTTTTTCATCGAAAAGAATGGGGTCGCCTTGGTCGATATCATCAAAGTCGCCATCATATGCTTCATTGTCCAAACGGAAATCGAGCATAGATTTTTTCGCGTCCCTAGCGCGCCCGATGCCATAAATCAGGAGCAACAAAAGCAAACACAAAAGACCTCCGCCAACGAACAATAACCATAACGGCACGGTGAGACCGAATAAATTAACGGTTTTCGATCCGCCGACAACAGGATCACGTTGGCTCGGAAGCGTCAGAGATTCCGACGGTATCGTCGTCTCTTGGGTACCCGGACCCGCATGTTCATCGTATTCAAGAAAAGTCCGTGCGAGAGGCACAAGCCATAGATCAGCGCGGATGAGCGAGTCAAGCATCTGATCGTAGAAAAAGAACGTCTTCTCCTCGCCGTCATTTATTCTAAGAACGACGAGAAAGATCTCTTCCGGTATGTCAATGTGTACGCCCTGCCATGTCAGAGGATTGTCGTCTTTAGATGTTGTCGTCGTATCCGTCGCGACGCTCGATTCATTCGAATCACCGGAAGTCGTCGGTGTTGTGATACCCTCGTAATGACGCCAATCAGGGATGCTCGTCTCGGGTCCAACTTTGGACATCAGGTCATAATACGCCCGATGTGTCATATAAAAGCCTTTCACAGGAGCGTAGCCTGGCACTTTCTGACCGCGGACGTCGAACGTCTTCAACTCGAATCCTTCCGGCAGCCGACTCTTAGGGACAACGGAAAACGTGAAGTATCGAGAAGACCATTCAGATCTTAAGAAGGGAACGTATTGATCTGTTTCCTCATCCAAATAGTAGAAACGCGTCTCGCCCTTGTCATCCTCCAACCAGAAAAGAGTATATGGCAACGTCTCCGAACGATAGACGGTCGTCAACTTCTCATACCCTTCAATCGTTTCGGGTTCAAACGATCCGGGGATGATACTGTCCGCAGGAACGGATTCCGGTACGCGGAGGACAGTTCCGTCATATCGCGTGGCGACGAATGGGACGACAGGTCCCGTCGGCGCGGTGGTCGTGGGCGGTTCTGAGGATGTCGTCGTAGTCGTCGTTGTCGTAGTTGTTGTAGTCTTCTTTGGTGTCGTAGTTGTTGTCTTCGTTGTCGTTGTCGTAGTGGAGGTTGTTGGCGGCGCTTCGGTGAGGGTGATGGTAACAGAAGCTCCCGCCTTGATGATATTTTCATCGGGATCGATGATGCCGTCGAGTGCTTCGATAATTTTGACGGTTGCATTGCCGGTTTCTTTGACTTTGAATGTCAATGAAAGCACGGAACCGACATTTACAGATTGCGTTCCACTAGCGGTCACGCCTACAACTAACAGGTTATGGAAAACCCCTTGATCAAAAGATCCCGATAAACCGGATATATTTTTTCCACTGACGTACTCAAGAAGAGAGCTGTCATAGGTTAGTCTAAAGCTGAAAGTACGCGTCTCCATTTTCGGTTTAAAACCGAGCGTAATGGTTATCGTCTGCCCGACGGCTGCCTCCTTAGTCGAAGAGGAAATCGTAGCCGTCCGCTCAGCAGCTGTGACAAAAAAGGACACTGATAGTGTCATCACAAGGACACAGACGATCAAAATAGCGAAATGTTTTTTAATTCTCATATCTTTATAACCAGTCTTTAGGAGTGATCACCACCGGAAGTCGATTTTGGCTATGAATAAATTCGAGCCTATGTCGATCCCGCCGCCATCACTCCTGTGGAATAACCCTCCCTTTGTAGATGTAGTCGATGATTGCCGACAAATCGTTCGTATTCACGACGCCGTTTCGCGACGCATCCATCGCCATAAGCTGTGCGGGAGTGACTTCTCTCCCCGCATAAACGTAGTCGATGATATAAGACATATCGTTCGAGTTGATCTTGCCGTTTCCGCTCACATCCCCGTAAATGACGAGCGTCAATATCGCGCAAGGCGTCGTCGACGATTCTTCATACCACTCAAAAGTCGCACCTGTCCCGATGATCGTATCGTCCGAAACGATGTTCCCTTTCGCGTCCTTGATCGTGAGGGTCATGCCTTCGGGAATTTCCAGAGCGGCGCGAATTTTGCCGGCGATATTCCTCCCTTCTTCGGGAGTATCAGCGGGCGCAGCGTTCAAGAGATAACCGTCGCGAGTCACGTAATTGTCGGAAACGGTCGGTTCAAATGGATCCTGTTCGGGTGGATCATCTACTTCACCTCGATTGACGACGACGGTATACGGGCGAATTTCTCCACGTTCAGCGACAGCTTCCAATACGATCGTATTCGATCCTGCCGCCAGTGTGTGCTTGCCTGTGTTGTTAATCGTACACCTTGCGTGATACGGTTCGGCGGAGAGCGTTATGTTATTGACGGATTCATCCACCAAGACAGTATAGGAATATACTTCAGGGTCGAATGCAGGCGTGAGCGTTCCGGTAGAAACCGTGATGGATTTCAACCAATTGTTGAGACTCTTATTGCTTGTCGGATATGGCGACTTCTCTTCGGGCAGCTCGGCGAGAACCGGTATCTTGAAGACAAAAGGCATGTCGAGAAGGTTTTCATTGAGATACATTTCGAAGACACGCGCCGCTTCGTAGTAAGGCGCATAGACGTTACCCATGTACTGGTGCCAATAAGTACCGTACGTGTCACCGTCCAAGTTGAATTTTTGCGAGTATTGCGTATCCTGCCCCGCGTTTATATAACCTCTCCCAATCCAGAAGGCGCCGCCTACAATGGCACGCCATTGATTATTCCACGGGAGCCAATATCTCTCACGCTCGATGTCTGTGGGACCGGATCCGGTGCTCCCGTAACGCGCATACTTCAAACCGTTCAATACGGGGTTTGTACCGGCGGTCGCACCGATGTTATAGAAATTGTAGTAGCCTTCATAGTCTTTGACCGTACCGGAAACGGAACCCGATCCGTTGCGACCGACCTCCATCAAGCAACGTTGCACGAGGAAAAACGGGCTGACGTTCGTAATTTCGGCAGCCTCGATAAAGATCTCGGGATACGTCAACGTCCTCTCCGTGTTGTCTCGATGATCAGTGAACGTGACGCTCTTTCCTTCCATAAACGTGCCGACAAGTGCCTTTTCGACGGCATGAATCGTATGTGCCTGCCTATTGTAGCTCAGCAATTCAAACTGAAAGATCTGTTGTTCATTGAGAAAATTGCGCGCGTCGATCGAATAAGCGACAATCTCGCGGCTCGCGCCGACCCAGCCGCCAGCGTCGTAGATCTTCCACTGGTCCGTCTTATAATCGTAATCGCCGGGTTCGTAAGACCGATGGCTCAGAATAGAATTCCTGCCGACAAGGTTGGTTCCTTTCCTTCTCGTCTCCTCATACACCGCTTTTTCTAATGTCAACGGTAAGCGTGTGGGATTTACTACCGTATCGAAATCTATGATGTGATGGGCTGTAAAAATCCACTCGGGATAAGTCTCGTGAAGCGCGCGAAGCGCTGGCTTGTAGCTCTCCGGGAATCCTTGATCCGCCAAATGATATTCGAAATCGTGATCGTCTTCTACGATGGGAGGCGCGACAATGGGCGTATCCGTCAATGTCACGAGAGGCGAATGGATGTAGCCTTCCAAATCGATAGAGACGGCTCGAACGTAATACCACGTATCGACGCCATTCACTTCCTTCCCCGTTACTTTCACAAATACTTCGACGCGAGTACCGCGCGGCAACAGAGAAAGCCGCGATGAATCCGTCGTCGGCTGACTTCTCAGATAACTTCCGTTCGCCGAATTCGTATAACCGATCCGGTTAATCTCTTCACCTTCGGGAGGAGCGGCATATAACGCCATCGTAAAACAGGCAGACGAGAGCAGGACGGCGACAAGAAGAATTACCATAGAACGCTTGATATTGAAGCGTCCGTGTGCCATCCATGTATCGAGTTGTTTTGATTTCGCCATCAGGCTTCTAAAGACCAAATCAATACCTCGTCCAGCTCACAATGAACATAGTTAGACATATTTTACGCCGCCAATGCATATTCGGTCAAACGATCCAGATATGATCAGGAATGCTGTATCACGTTTGTCATCGTATTGCCGTATCGTCGCAATCAGATTATTTCAAATTGAAATCAAAATTGATCTCATCGAGCGATTTCGCGTAAGCGGGAAGTGCATTCTCCTTAAACCAATCGACCTCCGGCAAACGGAACGCGTCGAGTCGCTCCCCCACCTCGATCTTCGCTCGTTCAAATTCTCGGTTGCCGACCTTCTGCTCGTCGAGGCACTTAATGTAAGCGGAGAAGCAATCAGCCGCTTTGACGAGGTTCAGCGCCTCCGACACGACGGCATCATCGGTATCGGGAAGCAGGAATTTTCTGTACTCGCACTCAAGATCTTCCGGAAGCATGGCGAGCAGGACCTCGCTCGCCTCACGTTCAATTTCCTTATAAGTCGTTTCCATCGGATGGTTATGGTATTTCAGCGGTTTCGGCATATCGCCCGTGATAATTTCCGGCAGATCATGGTATAGTGCCAACGTTGCAACCAATAGAGGGTCGGGACAAACTCTTCCCTCCGGAAATTTTATCTTTCGAACGATCGCGAGCAGATGCGCGATCACAGCGACATCGTGCGAGTGCTCCTGAATGTTTTCTAGTTCCGTATTTCTCATCAACCCCCAACGATTGATATAGCGCATACGGTGAATCATTGCAAAAAACGAAGTATTCATGGTCATCACTGTCCTTTAACTGTCACATCCCGTAGATCGTATTGAACATGCGGTTGGCATACGGATCGGTCATGCCCGCGATATAGTCGGTGACAATACGCAGCGAGCTGGCTTCTTTCTCCGGATGGCGATTCATGTAATCCCAAAAGGCAACGGAAGGCATCTCTTTGCTGTTCGGCTCGCCTTGCTCCGCACACTGCAGGTAATATTCAAAGAGTCCCTCCAGCACATTGCGAACTTGATTCTCATATCGCTTGACGCGCGGCGCTTTGTAGATTCTTTCAACGTTGATAAAAATGAGACTCTGAAGAGCCTCCCCGATTTCTTTACTCATGGCGATCGCGTCGGAATCGACGCTGTTTTCGATAATATCCTTCACCAACGTATTGACGATCTCGCTGTTGTTGTTGCCGAGAGTCGTGCGAAGATCGCTTGGCAATTCCTCAAACGACAACAATCCGCTACGCGTGGCGTCTTCAATATCGCGCCCGACGTAGGCGATCCGATCGGAAAATCGAACGAGGCATCCCTCAAGCGTCGCAGGCGGATCGTGGACAAGCGAACCTTTTGCGAGGTCTTCCTCGCGTTTGTCGCGTTTTGGCGTGAGCTTGAACTCGTCGTATCGTTCACCGCAATGCGACGCGATCCCGTCTCGCACTTCAAACGTCAAATTGAGACCGTGTCCGTCATTGTGCTCAGACAGAATATCGATCACCCGCAGACCGTGACGTTCATGCCGAAAAACGAAGTCACTTCCGTAACTGCGCAGGAGGTCGTCAAGTGTCGATTCTCCGGAATGACCGAATGGCGCATGCCCGACGTCATGTCCGAGCGCAATCGCGCGAATCAGGTCACGATTCAGCCCGAGTGCACCTCCAATCATCTCCGCCAGATAGCTGACGTATTGAACGTGTTCCATGCGCGTACAGACGTGGTCGTTCTGAGGATCGAAGAAGACTTGTGTCTTGTGTCGAAGTCTGCGGAAAGGCATCGAGTAAATAATCCGTCCGATGTCGCGCTCGTAAGCCGTGCGAACAGCGCACTCGCTTTCGGGACGCGCGCGGCCGCGACTTTGTGACGAGAGAGCCGCTCTCGGATTCAGCAAGTGTCGCTCTGCACGCTCCTTTTGCAAGCGGGGGCACAAGTTAGTAGTATGGGCATCAAACAACACATTGTCCACCATCGTTAGTCCCTCACACATCATTCATCGATTGATAACGACGACTGGCTCGCCATAAAGCGCTTGATGTTGCCATCGAAATCAATGACTAAGATCGCGTCGTCGCCGGTCTCTGTTATGTTTTGAATCTCTCCGATACCGAACCTCACATGACGAACTGAATCGCCGGGCTTAAGTTTAGATGGATCGAGACCGGACGATTTTTTCTCCGGCTGCTGACCCAAGTGACGGCTCGTCACCGCCTTGTACTCGCGTTCGTCATCCAAAGCGGCAGATTGTTTCTTTTTCAAAATACGTCCAACCATCTCGGCAAAAAATTCTTCATGCCCCATGGAACTCGCTCTGCCTGTTTCTTTGTCAAAGTTGAGATATGAACCGTACACACCTCTTTTCTCGACTAGATCTTCCGAGATATCTTCACTGAACCTCGATGGCGGGTTGTACTGCGTATGTCCGAATAACAGCCTTGAGACGGCGGAGGTGATGATGAGTTCTTTTTTCGCGCGCGTGACGGCAACGTATGCAAGGCGTCTCTCCTCCTCCAAACCGTCCGTCTCCTGTAGCGACTGCATACTGGGGAAAATGCCTTCCTCCGCGCCCATGATAATGACCGTATCGAATTCAAGCCCCTTCGCGCTGTGGACGGTCATGAGGCTGACTTTCGGCGTCTCGCGTTCTTTATCCTGATCGGAGTAGAGAACGGCGCGCTCGAGAAACAACCTCAACATGCCCTCAAGTGAACGATCCGCTATGAGTTCCTGCCCGATCTCGCCTTCGGGTGAAAATTCCCACAAATCGTCGAACGACTCGGTATCCAAACGCGCTTCGAATTCTATCGCGTCCGAAATCAACTCCTCCAGGTTTTCCAATCTCGATTCCGCTTCAACATCGCCGCGTGCTTTGAGTTCTTCATAGTAAGCGATCAGCCCTGTGTCGACTTCAACCATCTTCACAAATTCGGCAAAAGAGAGTTCCTCCGACAAAAGCGCATCACGCAACGAATCGATCAGTTTGACAAACAATGTCAGTCTTCCGGCGGCGCGCTCGAGATCGGGCGATTCGCCGGCTCGCCTCGCCGCCTCAAACAGCGATATGTCTCTCTCCCCCGCGAATGCCGCCAAACGTTCGAGCGTGACGGAACCGAGTCCGCGTCTCGGTTGATTGATGACGCGTCGAAAGGCAATCTCATCTTCAGGCGATTGGATCAACGACAGATAGGCAGTCACGTCTTTAATTTCAGCGCGGTCATAAAAACGCGTTCCACCGTAAATAATGTATTCGATCCCGAGTTCTCGAAGTGCAAATTCCAAATTACGCGACAGCGCGTTCATGCGGTAAAGAACGGCGATTTCAATCTCCTCATGATTATTCTCAAACTGAAAACGACGCTGCACTTCACGCGCGATGAATCTCGCCTCATCGATGTGATCAGCTGCGCGATACATGAGGATCGGCACCCCCTCGCCATGCGCAGTCCACAGCGTCTTCGTCTTTCGCGAACGATTCTCCCGGATTACTTGGTTCGCCGCGGCGAGAATCGTCTTCGTCGAACGGTAATTTTGTTCAAGGCGGATGACCGTACAGTCGGGAAAATCGTCTTCGAAATCGAGAATATTGCGTATCGTCGCCCCTCGAAAACCGTAAATCGACTGATCGTCATCTCCGACCACACATAGATTGCGACTTTTTGCCGCCAACAGGCGGATAAGCTCGTATTGGACGACGTTCGTATCTTGGTATTCATCGACGAGAATGTGCGTGAATTGCCGCTGGCAATGTTCCAAAACGTGCGCATGCTCGCGGAATAGTCGGAGTGTCTCCGTTAAGATGTCGTCAAAGTCCATAGCGTTCTTCTCAAACAAGGATTTCTGATAGGTCTTGTAAATGGCAATGCGTTGTTTGTCAATGTAATATCCGGTCGATCGTTTCTCAAGCTGCTCCGGACTGATGTCGTCGTTCTTGTATCGGCTGATGATGCTGAGCGCTTCTCTAGGCGACAGCATACGTTCGCTGATATTCAACTCCTTCAGCACGTCTGCCATGACGCGGCGCTGATCGGTCGTGTCGAAGATTGTAAAAGACGGTCGGTACCCGAGCAGGCTGCCGAATCTTCGAAGGATACGCAACATCATGGAATGAAAAGTCCCGACCCAAACCCCGCGACTCTCCAACCCGATCAACTCTTCGATGCGCTCCTTCATTTCGTTAGCCGCTTTATTCGTGAAAGTGATCGCCAAAATGCGTGCGGGATGTATGCCGAGATGACGAATAAGCCAAGCAACGCGGCGCGTTATCACACGCGTTTTGCCCGACCCTGCGCCCGCCAGTATCAAAAGCGGACCATCTGTTGTCAGCACGGCCCGCTTCTGTTCAGCATTTAAATGCTCAAGTAAAACGGAGTCTTCGAATGAAGTCACATATCACCTCGCACGCGTCAATAGATCCCACAGTTAATGCGGAATAACGATCAATATTCAGGCTCAATCAAGCCGTAATCACCGTCATCGCGTTTGTACACGACACATACTTTGCCCGTCTCACTCGAAAGGAATATAAGAAAAGAATGTCCGAGCAGCTCCATTTGGAGAGTCGCCTCATCGGGAGTCATCGCGTCAATCGGATATGATTTGCGACGAATGATATGGAATTCGTCTTCGGCAGGCTCATCAGCTTGGACCTCCTGTTGCTCGAAGTAAGTATCCATGTAGGAGTAATCCTTGATACGTTTCTTCATGCGCGATTTATATTTACGTATTTGCCCCTCCATGTTGGCAATCGCCTGTTCAACGGCCGTCATCGCTTCCGGAGCGACGGATTCTGCACGATAGAAATGCGTTCGAATATTGATCGTAACCTCTGCACGCACGTTGTTCCCCTCCGGTTGGAGTTTCACTTCACCGCGAGCGCTCTCATCAAAAAAGCGACTAAACTTATCCATTTTCTGTTCGATCGCTTCTCGAAGTGTGTCGTTTATGCGCATATTCAGGCCAAAAATTTCTAATCTCATTTCTTCCGATTCCTTTCCCCGCGATTGATATCAAATCGATCGCTCTCTAATTGTTCTAATTATACAGCATCGTCCCCGTCTCTGCCGTCACCAAATCAACCAATCGCGCGCAACTTTTCTTTGACAGTTCTTTTGGTTGCCTCTCGAATCAATGCGAAATATTGAGCAGACGAATGGTATAGTAAAAACATAGTAAAACGGGTTCACCGATCGCGCGATAATCGTCGAAATTCGCGTGAAGGAGAGGTGTCATATGAATAACAAACGCACATCGACAAAACATCTGACGTGGCGCACCATACTGCTCGCCATACCCGGCGCCGTCCTAATCACGGCATCTTCGAGCTATGTCGCCCTCCGCGCGAGCGCTCTGCCTTGGCCAACGATTTTCGTGACCGTTCTGTCCATGGTGGTGATGCGGATGTTCAGACGTCGTGATGTCAATGAGATCCATGTCGCCGCAACGGGCATCGATGCGGGCGCCATGGTCGCAGGCGGTCTCGTCTTTACGATTCCCGGGCTCTTCATTACCGGGATTTGGAAAGTCGATCGAGCCGGCGGACAGACGTCAGGTGATTTCATGAAGCAACATCTTCCGACCGTCATCCTGATCGCGGTTGCGGGCGTTTTGATAGGCACGTCGCTCTGCTGGTTCTTCCGCAAACGCAACATCGAAGAGATGGAACTCCCTTACCCGATTGGCAAAGCCGCTGCCGCAACGCTATCGGCAGGTAAATCGGGCGGTAGAAGAGCGCTTGTTCTTTTCGGTTTTCTTGCGTTAGCCGCTGTCTTCACGCTTCTCCGTGACGAATTTCAACTCATCCCCACCATATTCGCTTTTTCAATTGTTGGAATTCCGCTCACGCTTCAAGTCTCTCCCTTGGCGCTCGGAATCGGGACGCTGATCGGATTTTCATCGACGGTCTATTGGTTTGTCGGCGCAGCGATTACAACGTTAGGACGCTTTATTCTCCTCCGCATGGCATCCGGAAATGGTTGGGAGGGCGTAGAGGCGTCGTTCGCTGGTTGGAACCTGACGACTGCCATTGCGCTCATGGTCGGTGCAGGCGCCGGAACGCTTCTCTCATTTATTTTTAGTTCGCTTTTAAGAGGAAGATGGAAGAGCAGTCCTTTCCAGAAAGGAGAAAAAAGTCGCGACAGGGCGAGAGTGAATCTCGGAACTTCGAGTAAAGGAATTGGTCTGTTTTCGCTCATTTTCGTCGCCATCGCGTTTGTCATCTCCATTTTAATCGGATTGAAAGTACTGCCTGCGATTCTTCTCATGGGCGGTGTTTTTTTCGCCGCGATGATGTCTTCGCTCATCACAGGGCAGACGGGAATCAACCCGATGGAAGTGTTCGGCATTATCGTCCTTCTTGCTATACGCATCGCCGTCAATGTCAGTGCGACGCACGCGTTTTTTATCGCCGCGGTCGTCGCCGTCGCCTGCGGTTATGCCGGTGACATGATGAACGACTACAAAGCGGGCGCCATCCTCAAGACGAATCCCACGGCACAGTACATCATCGAACTGATCGGCGGTCTGTTCGGAGCGGTAACTGCTTCCGTCGCCATCTTGGCCATCATCTATTCGCGAGGCGGTGTCGGTGTCGATGCGGGACTCCCCGCCGCTCAAGCACACAGCGTCGCCGCGATGGTGCAGGGAATCGGTGACCCCGCTATCTTTGTCATCGGAGCTGTCGCGGGGTGTCTTCTCACTTTCCTGAAAGTACCTGCCATGATCATCGGGATCGGCATGATGCTCGCAGGTTATGGGCTCGCCATTCCGATTTTCATTGGTGGTCTCATTGAGTTCATCACGCGCAAAACGATGTCAGGAAGCGTTCAGAATTCCATTCAGATGGGAGCCGCCGGCATGCTCGGAGGTGAAGGGTTAACGGGCACGATACTCGCCATCATCGGACTCTTTAAGTAATTAATTCCTGGATGTAACCAAAAATAAAAATCCGACCTTTTGACGGATACCAACGATCGAGATGCGAGCTGTTCCCGTTTGAGTACGTTAACGTTTCTCCTTCTCGACGAAACGTCTATGAAAGTCAATTCTCGCTTTGGCGCGGCGCATAGCATGGCGTGCGCGTGTGCGTTCAAGATCTTCCGTTAGAGGATCGAGGACTATTGCTTCAGCTCTTTCGAGCGCGCGTTCCGCACGTTCGCGGTCAATCGTCTCCGGCAACTCCGCGGCGTTGACGACGACAGTGACCTCATCCGCCTGCACTTCCGCGTAACCGACAGATACGACCATGGCGCGCCACGTCTCCCCTCCGCTGCCGGAAGATGGCACGCGATATCTTACGGGACCGGGGATGATTTCCACGATCGTCGGAAGATGATGGCGCATGAAACCTCGCGCCCCGTCTTTTGTCGTCACGACGACTAGATCGCCGTCATCGTATGACCACGATCCGATTGGAGTCAGCAATGTCAGTTTCATCGGTTTCAAGTCGTATCGCCACCCGTTTCCGGCTGTATCTTCTCGCCGGAACATCGAAAATCGATGCGTTCAAAGCAATAATTTCTCACAAATCCCTCGCCGCCCAGACGTCGTCAATGTCGCCCTTCATGAAGAACGCCTGTTCCGGCACATTGTCGAGTTCTCCTCCGAGGATCGCCTCAAAGCCAGTCAAGGTATCTGCCGTCGTCACGTAGCGACCGCCGTATCCCGTCATATCTTCCGTAACGTGGAAAGGCTGCGAGAAGAATCGCTGTATCTTACGCGCTCTCGCAACGATCGCGCGGTCGTTGTGGTCCAGCTCGTCGAGTCCCAGGATAGCGATGATGTCCTGAAGCTCCTTATAACGCTGCAAAATCTCATCGACACGCATGGCGATGCCATAGTGGCGACCGCCCACCGTGGCGGGGCTCAGAACGCGCGATGACGACGCAAGCGGATCGACGGCAGGGTAAATGCCGAGCTCGACGATATGACGCGAAAGGACAGTGACGCCGTCCAAGTGCGAAAAAGTCGTTGCGGGAGCGGGATCTGTCAAGTCGTCCGCCGGCACGTACACGGCCTGTATCGATGTAATCGCCCCGTCCTTCGTGCTCGTAATCCGTTCTTCGACGAGACCGACATCCTGCGCAAGCGTCGGTTGGTAACCGACCGCGCTCGGTATACGCCCGAGAAGCGCAGAAACCTCGGAACCTGCCTGAATATACCGGAAAATGTTGTCGATGAAGAGGAGAACATCGCGCTTTTTGTAATCTCGAAAATACTCCGCCATCGTCAATCCCGTTAAAGGTACACGCATCCTCGTCCCCGCAGTCTCATTCATCTGACCGAATACGAGGACTGTCTTGTCGAGGACGCCGGACGATTTCATCTCGTGCCACAGATCATTTCCTTCACGGGAGCGCTCACCGACACCCGTAAAGACAGAGAAGCCCTCATGCTCAATCGCAATGTTGCGAATGAGCTCGAGGATAAGGACCGTCTTTCCTACACCGGCTCCGCCGAACAGACCGATCTTGCCGCCGCGGGCAAAGGGTACGAGCAAGTCAATGACCTTTATTCCCGTCTCGAGAATCTCAGCGCCAGCCACCTGTTCAAGAAAGCTAGGCGGTTCGCGGTGGATCGGCAACCGCATTTCGGCATCGACGGGACCAAGTTCATCTATCGGCTCGCCGAGGACGTTAAATAAACGTCCTAAGCAACCTTCTCCGACAGGAACCGTGAGACATCCTCCCGGAGCCACGACCTCAAGTCCGCGTGACAGACCTTCTGTCGCGCCGAACGTGAGCACACGGACTTGCCCGCCTCCGAGATCCTGCATAACCTCGCCGCCTACGACAGTCCCCTCACGATCTCCTGTGCGAATTTCAACGTAATCGCCAATCTCAGGCGTTTCATTCTCGAAGCCGATTACTACTACGGGTCCCAGAACTTGTCTCACATGACCAATTGCCATATTCTATCTTCTCCTCAATCCACGCCCGCGCGTGAATTTTTCTTCTCCACTTGAATCGCAGAGTCTATATAGCGCATCGCCTCCACACTCGCCGACATCTCCGTCAGTTCACTCGTAATTTCGTTTTGACGGAGACGGTTACGCCGATGCAAAAGCGTCGTCATCAGTTCCGCACTGTTTCGCGAAGCATTGTCCATCGACGTCATACGCGCCGTCTGTTCACTTGCGTACGCTTCCACGAGCGCTCCGTAAACGACACCGCTCAGATAAGTGTTGAATAAGTAGTCCAAGAGCATGTCCACATCGCCCGCAAACTCAAAAGGCGTGGTCGGCGGCTCGCCGGGGAAGCCCGGCGGAAGCGCGACTTTCACATCGGGATCGTCGCAGGCGATATCGATGACTTTTCGCAAACCGGGCAAGTCGGCAGGTAATAGCCGTATGTCGATGGGTACGCTGGAGATGGGAGATGTCATCATCGAGTAAATCAGAAGCGTCTCATCTATTTCCCGCGCTTGGTAATCAAGCTGAATCTGCTCCGCCAACTCGACGGCGGGAAGATACTGCGGCTCCTTGAGCGAGTAATAAAACGACTCGTCAATCGTCCAGCCGAACGCCCGAAGCTCGTCTCGCCCCCTCGTTCCCGTCAAATGCAACGTTATGTCCGGAAAATATCCCTTCTCTTCAATGGCGCGAACGCGCCTCTCCAGCGTCGCCTGACTTGCGGCGACCACATCGGCGTTGTACGTCCCGTCAAACCCGCGATCTCCCGTCAAGATAAAAACGTCGAGTTTCCACTTGTCGCCCGGGTTCTTCTCGCGAAAACGCATATACGGCGATTTCAGCTCCGGAGACATCGACAGAAGACGATCCATTGTCCGCATACAATGCACGGAAAATGGGAGCGCCTCAGCGAGAAGTCGTTTCGCTTGACGCATTCTGACACCGCTGATCAGCTGCATAGCACGCGTCATTTTGCTGATCATCTCGACAGATTCCATTCTCTTTTTTATTTCAACGAATCCCGACATCTCTCCCAGTCCCTAAATGAGCTAATAAATACAACATTCTTCGAATTTCATGACAGCTACGCGCTATGTGCCTCATCGTCAATGCGACTCTCTGTTCTCAAAATCGGATCGGAACATTTTCCAAGCTTGCAGCACTCTTTCATGCAAGCTCTCGTCAAACTTCTCCCCCGTTTCCAAGGTCGCCACAAGTTCCGGCGCCTTCTCGGGCAGCGCATCCATGAAGAATTTCGCCATGCGAGGCAATTCCGATTCCTTCATATCACTGAACGAGTCACGCGTTCCTAAAGAGAGGACGGCGAGCGATTTCGCCAGTGTACGCATCTGAAGCGGGTTCTGGCTTAAAAGAAGCATCAGGCGGTCACCTTTCGCGATCTGACTTCGCGTCGCATCGTCGATGTCGGCGCCATATTGCGCGAAGGCCTTCTTCTCTCTATACTGCGCCAGAGCGATTCTGAGCGGTCCGGCAATCTGGTGCATAGCGGGAGTCTGGGCATCGCCGCCGACGCGAGAAACAGATAAACCGACATTGATCGCCGGTCTTTGTCCTGCAAAAAATAAATCTGCCTCAAGATAAATCTGCCCGTCTGTAATCGAGATGATGTTGGTCGGAATGTAAGCGGAAATATCGCCCGCCTGCGTCTCGACGATCGGCAGAGCCGTCATCGAACCGCCGCCATACGCATCGCTAAGCTGGGCAGCGCGCTCAAGAAGCCTTGAGTGCAGATAAAAGACGTCGCCCGGAAACGCTTCGCGACCGGGCGGTCGACGCAAAAGAAGAGAAATGGCGCGGTATGCCTGTGCGTGCTTTGTCAAGTCATCGTATACGACGAGCGTGTCTTTGCCGTCGTACATAAACTCCTCAGCCATAGCACACCCCGCGTAAGGTGCCAAATACTGCACGCCTGCCGTGTCTGAAGCCGACGCGACAATCATCGTCGTATACTCAAGAGCTCCCGTCCGCTTGAAAAGATGGTAAAGTTCGGCGATGGTCGACATCTTTTGACCGATGGCTACGTAGAAACAGTAGACGCCTTTACCTTTTTGGTTGAGGATGGTATCGATGGCGATCGTCGTCTTACCCGTTTGTCGATCGCCGATGATCAACTCGCGCTGACCACGACCGATCGGCACCATGGCGTCAATCGCCGTAATTCCCGTCTCGAGCGGAACGCTGACAGGCTTTCTCGCCAAAATCGAAGCCGCGGGATATTCGATGGGACGATCGGGAGTCGACGACGGAAATTCCGGACCGCCATCGAGCGGGTGTCCGAGAGGCGTAAGAACGCGCCCGAGCACCGCCTCGCCGACCGGCACGCGCACGGTCTCACCGCTGCTGAAACAGACATCACCCGATTTCAGCTTGTCACCCGTTATCATCATGACGCCGACCGAGTCGGCGCCGAGATTCATGGCGATGCCGTACTGATCTCCCGTAAAGCGAATTATTTCTCCGTACATGCATCCGGGAAGTCCGGAGACCTGTGCGATGCTGTCGGCAATCGAAAGAACTGTTCCCTTCTCCTTCGGGAGTCGTTTTCTATAATCGTACCAAGGCTTGACTTCTCTCTTTTTTAAAAGATCTTCTTTGACGAGCCGCCATGTCTCCTGTTTAACTAAATCAAGGTCCGCTTCGCTCATCTCGGGGATATGTTTCCGGTACTCGCTCCACGGGCTTACCTCTCTTTTCTTCAGAAGATCTTCTTTGACAAGCTGCAATGTCTCCTCCTTGACAAAATCAGGATTCAAGACCGACCTCCTTCGACAGATTCGCAGTCGATCGAACGGAATCATCCAACGCCTTAGCCTCATCGGCGCCGACCGCGCGATCCTCTAAACGACTGATCGTTGTGATAGCCAGCTCAACGGCCTTGCGGTATACGCGCTCATCTTCTCGCGTACGCATCTCCTCAATCTCGCGATCTGCATCATCAAGTCGTGCGCTCGCCTTCGCTTCGGCTTCAGAGAGAATTCTCTTTCGCTCCTCTTCAACTCGCGCCATCGCTTCCGCACGCTGATCCGCTAACGTCTGATGCTGCTCCCGCTCGCGCTCCTTAAGTAATGATTCACGTTCACTTATCTCACGCTCGCGCTCTTCGTAACCGGTAAGCGATTGATCCGCTTCCTGCTGGCGTTCGCTAATCACTTTGCTAAGCGGCTTGTAGAGGATTTTCTTGAAAACAAAAACTGTAATAAGCAACCCGACAACGGCGACGATGCCCGTAGCCAAGTATCCCGCGAGCACTTCCGGTGAAGTGAAGTCGATCGCCTTCTCGGCGATGAAATCGAACATGGGTTTACCCTCTCACTAAAACACGAAGACGAGCAGAAGCGACACGACGAGAGCATAAATGGCGCACGTCTCGATAAAGACGATCGCGATCGTAAGCGATGTCTGAACTCTCGAAGCGACTTCCGGCTGTCTAGCCATTGAGTCAAATGCCTTGCCTGCCATTTTTGAGATTGCGTAAGCCGCAATGCTGCCGACGGCTCCGATGGCAAGCGCCGCCGCCAAAGCAACTAAACTTTTTTCCATGATTGCACCTAAACCTTCTCTTCAGATAATTGTCTCTTTTGAGCGATTCGCTCAAGTGTGTTATTTGATTTTTCCACGACCTCGCCGATGTATGAGGTCGTTAGATACATAAAGATCACGGCTTGTAAAAGCCCTGCCGCTACGTCGAACCACAGACCTAAAATCGATGGAAAGATGAGAGGAACGACCGTCTTGACAAATTGCAACAAGATAAAACCGCCGAACACATTTCCGAACAGACGGAGCGCCAGCGAGACAGGCTTGATCAGATAGTCAAGCAGATTGAACGGCAGCAACCCGGGGATCGGATCGATCAGCGAATACCAAAAACCCTTCAAACCGAGAAGCCGGATTCCCATCACAATGATCAACGCCACCGCAAAAAGCGCAAGCGAGAACGGAACGGCAGGATTCATGGCTGCGGCGGGCAATTGCACCACGGCAATGGCATTGCTGACGAAAATGTACAGCCCGAGCGTTAACGTCCAAGGAAGCACTGTTTCCGCTTGACGGCGATTCATCCCGAAACTCTCACTTAAGTTAATAACGACGAGATAGAGCTTTTCTGCGAGCGCTTGTTTGCCCGATATCTTGTGCTTGCGTAGACCGCGCCGCAACCACATGCCGAGCACAATAAGAATCAAAGCGCTCACCACGAGCGAAACCATTGCACCTGTAACCGGAATCGATAACTTGCCGACGCGGATCGTCCAAATCGGCGAAAAATCAATGGACGAGCGAATCGTCTCCCCGAGATCACGACCTCCGGGTTTCAAGTGTTCCCATAAACGATTGAAGAAAATGCGGGAAAAACCCGACAAGACTGCCTTCCCTACTACCACCCATACCACCCCCCGCTTCGAGCTATCTTGAAAACTTCAAGTCAAGCCGTCCGCTGATGAACATATTCTAGTGTGATCTCCACGGATTGTAAACTAGCTTAAAAGCCGAAGATCAGCTCATAATCGCGAAGGCGGTGATTACAACCGTACAGGATTAAGAGAACACCGATACCGCAGCGCTTACTGTGCCTGTCTTGCACCGCATCCCTCTACATCATCTGAAAGATGCCCTCTAAGATCGTGGGAATTAAGCGGTCCATCTCTTTCACTTCAACGTAATCGGGGTACATGGCGCCAAACGATTTGCGTTGCTCATCCGTCATTTCACCGAGATAAACGGACAAAACCTCCACTCCCATTTGTTTAATCTTTTCCACTTGATAGCGCACATCGCGTTCCGCGGGCTCGCCGTAGTATCCGTCAGCTGCAGGCAAGCCATCGTTTATGGTCAGGAGCAAGTTTTTTCTCTCATCGTCACGAAACCGCGAAATCCAGTCACGACAGTAGATCAAGGCATGTCCGTCACGGTTGCTGCCGCCTGACTCAATATCCAATAAGCATAGGTGGTCGTTCTTTATGCCAAACCCGGTAATCTTATAGATGACCGTAACTCCCTCAAGAGCGAAGTTATGCTCTGAGATACCAAAATCATAGGAAGATTCGTGTCCGAAAATCGCCAGTGGGATATCCGAGCGGTTGCACGTTTCATAAAGGATGATAAGGCTGTCGATGACCTCGTTCATCACAGAACTCATGCTGCCCGACAGGTCGACGAGAACTGTCAACGAAATATCCTCAGCTTTCATACAGTGGAGATCTTTTTTCCAGTATTTACGATCCATTGATGCGAGCCTTCGAGAGTCGAGCGTCGATCCGATAAGTTGACGATCGATCGGCGATTTTCTTTCAACTTCGAACAGATGACGAAAAGCATCGGTATATTTGTTGAGTTGTCGCCTGTGTTTAGAGACGGCATGGCGATAGCCGTCTCTCGCTCGCAAATCAGGAACCATGGTCACAATCTTCAAGGGAACGTTTTCGTGCATACCTTTACTGAAGAGGTGGCTGATCTCGACATCAGGCTTCATGAATAGTGTTCGCTGATTCGCCTCCGTTGTCACTTCAACTCCCAGAGAACTCAATTCACGCAACACTTCATCAAGTTCAGGAGCTTGCTCCGACACGCCTTCACCGGCAATCAACCGAATTGAGTAATTCTCAGGGTTAACGTCGCCGGCTTTGATCGATTCCAGAAGGTCCTCCAATCCTTCCCTATCGATTAACTGACCTTCACGTTCGAGCTCCGCCAAGCGTTCGAGTCTGTCTTTCTCTGTCTCGCACTCCTCCGGAATCAGATCTCTCAGGTAAGTAAAAATCTCGTTCATCAATACGGTCCGTACTCCTGCGTGATCTGTACGGACAAAACGTTCGATGGACGGGCGCATCGCAATGAATCGACTGAGCGTATCTTCGACCGGAGATATGCCCATTTCCTCGCTTAACGTCTCGATTAAAGACGCTATCTTCACTTCCCGCTCTTTATTATTGCCGCAGATTTCGGCAGGTTCCAGCTCGAACGCTATCTCTTCGGCAATCCATGTACGGAGCAATTTCTGACTATCAAATATCTTGTATGAAGCAAAGCGCTCGACGAACAAGTACGTCAATTTTTCCAAGCACAGATACTGTGCCAGTTTCAGTTTTGATTCGCGACCGCTATCATCCTCAGCTTGGCTCTTTTCCTCCACACTAGATTTCCACTCGCTCTCCCAAACCTCGTCAATCAAAGGGGCTTTTCTAAAAGCTTCGTAAAAATTATCTCTCGCGATGCCGCGAAGTTTGGACTGATCGGCTGCTTTTTTTACAGCCTCCTCCAGACCGACCATCGGAATCTGGTAATTCATCCGTCCCATTAAGTGGAAGAAGGCGAGATACGGTCTCATACCCGGGAATTCCGCCATCCCATAATTCTCGATGAATGAATCTTCCAAGATATTTGAAAACTGGCGATAAGCCTTGACAAGGTGCGGGTGCATGGCGACATCCACAGGGATAGGAGTTTTCCAGTCGGATTTCAGCACGTGCAATGCCTCATGCAACGTCAGACCTCGCGAGACCATGAAAAGCCCCGTCGACATGATGATGTTCTCGTCGAAATGCATGCCGATGCGCTCCATCGCTTTTTTTACGGCAGTTTCGTTCAGGTAGTAGTTCTGATAGGATGGATCAAGGCAGATCGTTTGACCGGTCGTGTAAGCGCGATTGCTGGAAATAAAATAGAAAACGAGATCGGGGTTTTCACTTAACAGACGAGCAAATTGCTCTTCTCTACGGCGGTTTTTTTCCTGCAAAAACGTCTCCAACAAGCGTTTCGCGAGAAGGATTTGTGATGCAGATACACGATGCTGACGCGAACGGGTCATGCTCTTACATCCACCGGTAAATCGAGATCAAATCCTTAATGGCATTTTGGAATTCCTGATCTTCCTTCCCCACCTGAATAACGGTTTTTTCGGCAGCCAGAACAACATGTTCATATTTGGATTGCCTCGCCCAGTTCTCAAGATCTCTCGGAGAAATAACAAAGTTAAGTTCGTCGTCTTCAATCATCTTGCGAATCTTTCGATAGACCTTCAGCATGTTGTCGACATTCGGTTTAGACGAGGGTACGCGGGTCAACAGCATTTTTCTGATGATTTCGTCCGAAAGATCGTCGAGCTCCACAACCAAATTAAAACGATTGTAAAGGGCTTGATTCATCTTTTTCGTGCCGAAATAACCGATATTCATCGTTGCAAAAAATCGAAAATTGGGATGTCTTCGCACAAGTTCATTGTTGTCAAGCCTGACGAATCCATTGTCATCGAGGAGCGAGTTGAGGAATGCGAGATATTCGGGACGAGAAAAGTTAATCTCCTCAAAAACGACTGCGCCTCCATCTCGAATCGCCTTCGTCACGTAACTTTCATGAAAGCGGATCTCCGGTCCTTCCGGCACATACTTGCCCAATACGAACTCATCAAGGTTCTCACTGCAATTGATCGTCGCCATCAACGGCATCTTCAATTCCTTCAGTATCAGCTTGCAGCCGATGGTCTTGCCGGTACCGGCAGGTCCGTAAAAGAGAACAGAACGGGCATCTCCATGGCGAACGGCAGGGATCACGGAATTTAAAACGACCGGCATCGTAAACTCCTCACCCAAGGAGGGAATCAGTTCGAGATAATCAACGTGAAAATCCTTCGGACCAAAAGGGCTATACTGATCGCCAGAGCAATTGTATTCGCCTTGTTCCGTAGCTTTTGACCGATTCTCTTCTTGTATTTCCACACGCTGGTTCAACGACTGCAAAGCCGGATCTTCCGAAAGAGGGATGGTCGGATCAAGTGTCGGATCGAGTGAAGTCAAAAGCCGGATCTTCGACTCTAAATCTTTGTAAAGCTGATACGTGTTCTCGCAGAGGAAGACGAGCAGATCCGGTTTGGGATCTTTGGCATAATCCTCAATCAGTGTTCGATATTCAGGAAAATAAACGTATTGGTATGCGTGCAGAAGAAAGAAAAAGACCTGCATCATCGAATAGTCCGCGACCAGTTTCTTCACTTGACGCTCTTTCGGACTCTCACTCGATTCGCGGAACGGAAGAAGCAGGTCGATCTCAACTCCTCTCTCCTTCAACGTGCACGCATTGCCATCATCGTCAATGAGATGACTATTTTCATATTCCGCAATCAGCCAATAATTCTTGCGCTTGCTTTTGAACCGTTCCATGTCATAGGTTCCGGTTCCGATTATATCTTTTTCAAAAACCAAAATGGACGATTGTTGGTCTCCATCGGCAGACCGGTTAATCGCAAGATCAAATGTCATGGTTTGCTGATCTTTGAAGTGAAGTCGTCCTGTGTAGTGCAGGTCGGACGGCAAAACATAGAGGAGCTTATTCATCTCCACCGTGACGATCCTATTGGACTCGTCCAACACACGATCACTAACATAGACTTTGATCATTTCTCGTAGTGCACCCATGGAGAGGTAAGAGGCAAAGAGATTGACGCCTTCTGCCATCGCTTTTGAAATCGCCGTGGACCCAGTCGGCGACTCGTTCTTCCGATGAACGTAATAGTGAGTGACATCCGAGTGATGTTGCAGACCGAAACCCATCCAAATGTCGGGATTCTCGTAATTAAGTTTGTAGTCTAGGGGAACAATACGCATCGTCGAACCGTCCTTTATGGTCATCTAAAATGACCAGTCTATTCGTGTGGAATCCATTATAGCGCACAGCTGATGAGCTGCATTTCTCCTCACATATGGAAAGGCGTCTTTTGGGTGACAATGATTTAAGAGTGTTTCTCTCAACAAATAGCGACGCGCCTCCTTCACAATTAAAGAGGCGCGTGAAAATTCCCGGTCAAGGGTTGTCAGTTATTCAGTTGAGACGATACGTCCGTCGCTACTACACGCCAGCCTTTTCGTCTTCTTTCGCCACATAGAGCAGAAGGTCGATCGTTCGCTCGGAGTAGCCCCACTCGTTGTCATACCACGAGACAAGTTTGAAGAAACGCTTCTCGTCGGGGAGATTGTTTTTGAGCGTCGCCTCGGAGTCGTAAATCGAGGAATGCGAATCTTGAATGACGTCGGTCGAGACGATAGGGTCTTTCGTGTACTTTAAAATCCCCTTCAAGTACGTCTCTGACGCCTCCTTCATCATCGCGTCGATCGCTTCGATCGAGCTGTCGTTCTTCAAAAGTACTGTCAAGTCGACGACTGAACCTGTCGGCGTCGGAACGCGGAACGCCATGCCCGTCATGATGCCCTTCACGGCAGGAAGAACCTGACCGACCGCTTTAGCGGCACCCGTCGTCGTCGGGATGATGTTTTCCGCAGCCGTACGACCGAGACGCCAGTTCTTGAGAGAAGTGCCGTCCAAGACTTTTTGAGATGCGGTGTATGCGTGGATGGTCGTCATCAGTCCCTTTTCAATTTCGAGTCCGTTTTTGAGAAGCACGGACACGACAGGCGCAAGACAGTTGGTGGTGCAAGAAGCGTTTGAAACGACGAGGTCTTCCTTCGGGTTGTACTCACCTTCGTTGACTCCCATGACGAGCGTGCGAACGGGACCTTTGCCCGGTGCCGTCAGAATGACTTTTTTCGCCCCGACGTCGACGTGTCCTATCGCCTTGTCGTAATCGTTGAACTTACCCGAGCTGTCGATGACGTAATCAACGTTCAAGCTCTTCCAGTCGAGATCTGAGGGGGACGTACCTGCGAGCACACACTTAATTCTGTGTTTGCCGTCAACCACGAGCACATTATTTTCCTCTTGCGAGGGGTCCGACTTCTCCGCCGTGATATCGCGCTCCCAACGATGCTGTGTGGAATCGTACTTCAGTTGATAAACAAAGTAGTCGGCTTTTGTGTTTCTGGCAACGATGGCGACGAGCTCGACACCGTTGTCCAATAGCCCGCGCTCGACAATGCCTTTGAAAACGAGACGTCCGATACGTCCGAATCCGTTAATTGCAACTCTGATTGCCATATTATTAATTTCCTTTCTTGAGGAAGTGCAAGAAATATTTCGTCACTTCCGAATTTTTATCACCATTCGATCCCGGAATATGTCAAGTTGAATTGCTTTTAGACGGCATATTATACGCGCAAAACCTTGTCGATGTACTGCCATAATTCCGAGCCGCTTGTTATTTTAGCATATCCGCGAAAAAGTCCCTCTCGTCGTTTGCACAGCGATTACGGGCATTTTACGCATCTTAGGCGACAGGTTAATCGGGAAAAAGGAGTAGCCGGAGCTTAGCTCCGGCTACCGTTGTTTTCCTTTGGCGATATCGGTTAGATAACGCTACGTAATCCCCGCATCAACCTGCCAAAATCGGATCTCTGGCGGCTGCCGTCTCGTCGGGTCTTGCAATCGGTGTATAGCGCGGTGCGCCCTTGAGAAGTTCGGGGTCTTCCTTCGCCTCTTCCGCAATCTTGATGAATGCGTCGGCGAGAGCATCAAGATCACGCCACGTCTCCGTCTCCGTAGGTTCGATCATGATCGCCTCTTGGACGACGAGAGGGAAATACACAGTCGGCGGATGGAATCCGTAATCGATCAGACGCTTGACGATATCGAGCGTGTTGCATCCGCTTTCCTTCTTCTGCCACTCGCCGGTCATGACAAACTCGTGCATCGAGGGCGTGTCAAACGGAATATTGTAGTAATCCTTCAGCCTCTCACGGAGATAGGTTGAATTCGCCACGGCGCCTTCCGACACTTCATAGAGTCCTTTAGCGCCATTCGAGAGCATATACGCATAAGTGCGTACAAGGACGCCGAATGTACCGACAAAGGATCGGATCATGCCGAAAGACTTCGGGCGATCAAAGTCGAGATAATACATATCGTCCTTCTTCGCGACGACGGGTCTCGGCAGATAAGGCTCCAACAGCTTGTTACAGCCAACGGGACCAGCACCGGGACCGCCGCCGCCGTGAGGCGTTGAAAGCGTCTTGTGAACATTCCAGTGAACACAGTCAAACCCCATGTCGCCTGGTCTGGCATGCATGAGAATTGCATTGAGATTCGCGCCGTCGTAATAGCAGAGTCCGCCACAATCGTGAACCATTCTCGTGATCTTCTCGATGTTGCCATCGTACAAGCCGAGCGTGTTCGGATTCGTCAACATCAATCCCGCGACGTCGTCACCGAGCGCAGCTTCCAAGGATTCCAAGTCGACCGTTCCGAATTCATTCGATTTGATTTCACGGACTTTATAGCCCGCCATCGCCGCTGTTGCGGGATTCGTTCCGTGGGCGGCGTCCGGGACGATGATCGTATCGCGCTTCGTGTCGCCGCGATCTTCGTGGTAGGCTCTGATCAGGAGAATACCTGCAAGCTCGCCGTGAGCGCCGGCCGCCGGTTGGAACGTGTACGCGGCCATGCCGGTCACATCATTCAGCAACTTCTCGAGGTGATAGAGCAGTTCGAGGTTGCCTTGCACTGTTTCATCCGGTTGCATCGGGTGGGTCGCCGCAAAACCTGTTAGGGCTGCCATATCCTCATTGACTTTCGGATTGTATTTCATTGTGCAGGATCCGAGCGGATACGTGCCGACTTCGACATGGTAGTTCTTCGCCGAAAGATTCGTGAAGTGTCGAACGACGGAAATCTCGTCCACATCGGGAATATTCGGTTTTCCTTCACGATAGGCATCGCCGAACCACTCGGCAAAATCCGGCTTCGGGACGTCCAGGGGACGAATATACCGACTCCCTTCGTGACAAGTTTCGAGTTCGAAAATTAGTGGAGTATCTTTATATCTTGACATGACTATTTCCCTCCCTGTGCATCACAAAGACGGAGCATCGCCTCCGCATAGCGGTCGAGTTGCTCCTTTGTCTTCTTCTCCGTCACGGCAATCAAGAGCTTGCTGCCGTCGACGATGAGTCCGCCGATGATGTTTTCTTCAAGAAGATCCTTGTTGAGCTTCTCGAGGTCGACACCTTCTTTTGCTTCGATCAGGAATTCACGGAAGTATGGTTTGTCATAGACGAGTCGGAAATGACCTTTTTCGGTCAGTTTCTTCTGCAGATAGATCGCTTTCGCCGCTGATTGCTCCGCGACATCCAACAGCCCCGAACCGCCTTGCAGGGCGAGCCAGATCGTGGCGGCGGTCGCCATCAGCGCCTGCGATGTGCAGATATTCGAAGTCGCGCGTTCGCGGCGAATATGTTGTTCACGTGCCTGTATAGTCAAGACATAGCACGTTTTTCCGTCGCGATCGACTGTCTGTCCACAGATTCTGCCGGGCATTTTGCGCATCAGTTTATTTGTCACTGCCATGTACCCGATACCGGGACCGCCATACGACGTCGGAATGCCGAGCGACTGAGCCTCGCCGATCGCGATGTCGACGCCTGCATCACCCGGGCGCTTCAACATCGCCAAACTGACGGGATCGGAAGAGACGACTGCCAATGCGTCGACGCCATGCGCTTTCTCGACTAACAAATCGAGATCCTCTACGATACCGAAGTAATTCGGGCTTTGAATCATGAAACAGGCATATTCTTTACTGTCGTCAGGGTATACAGTCTGTTGACCGTTCTCGTCGATCTCGCCGACGACGACTTCAATGTCCGCAGCATGGCAATAGGTCTGGAGTGTCTCGAGTGACTCGGGATGTAATCCGGCAGATACGAACACTTTGTAGCGACGTTTATCGCGGCATGCGAGAAGCACCGCCTCAGCTGCGCCGGAGGCAGCGTCGTAAAGTCCCGCGTTTGCGACAGGAAGCCCCGTCAAGCGCGTGATGTAGCTCTGCCACTCGAAATAAGCTTGAAGCGTTCCCTGGGAGATCTCCGCCTGATAAGGTGTATACGATGTCAGGAACTCTGATCTGCCGATGAGATGCTTAACGGCGGCAGGTTGGTAGTGGTCGTAATAACCAGCGCCGAGATAGCAATCGTAGTCCACTGTGTTCAAATTCTTGTCCGCTAAGGCCTGAATGCGTTCGACAACTTCCAGTTCCTTCATGCCTTCGGCGGGGAGCGCTTCAAACTCAGAAACCTTGCACCGATCGCATTCAGGAATCATGTCGAACAGTTTATCGAGGTCAACGCCGACGGATGCCAACATCCGGCGGCGTTCCTCACGGCCCATCGGAAGATAGCCGTACATGCCTATTCCTCCTCGCAGAATGCTTTGTAAGCGTCTTCATCGAGCAGCGCATCGAGTTCGGCGGAATCCGCCATATCGATTTTGACAAACCATGTGTCCCACGGCGCTTCATTGATCAGTTCAGGTGCGTCTTCGATCTCTTCGTTCGCTTCAACGATCTCGCCGCTGACCGGCGCATAGAGGTCGGATGCTGCCTTGACGGATTCCACGGTTCCGATGATGCCTTCGAGTTCAACGACAGTTCCTTCCGGCTCCGCCTCCGCATAAACGATCTCACCCAATTGGTCCTGCGCATAATCGGTCAAGCCGATTGTTGCAATGTTTCCGTCTACTTTAACCCATTCGTGTGTTTTGGAAAATTTCATAGCTCTGATTCCTTCCTGTATCAGTTTCATTTTTATGCCGGTTGTCGACCATGTCGATTTAACCGGTTGTCTTGCGGCACGTTCATAGAAGAGTCGTGCCTTTATACCTAATTTCTACCGCGCCCATCGCATGGACGGCAGCCGTTGAGTACTCTCGGTAGATCTACCTGTACTCAATCAGCCGACAAAAGGCGGTTTGACGACCGTGAAAGGTTGCATCTTCTTGCGAATGAGCACTTCAACAGCTTCAACTTCCGGCGTCTCGACATCGACGAGCGCAAAGGCAATCCCCTTCTCAAGAACGGGCGAGAACGTACCGGACGAGATGACGCCGATTTGCTTCCCGTCGAGGTATACTTCGTATCCTTCGCGTGGAATAACTTTCGTGTCACTGACAAGCGCCAATTGACGACGAGTGACTTTGTCCCTCATCACATCGCCTTGGAATTCGCGATCGCTGTCGACGAAGAATCCCATGCCGCCTTCCAGCGGGCTGATTGTCGGCGACATTTCGTGACCGTAAAGCGGCATACCGGCTTCGAGGCGGAGCGTATCGCGTGAACCAAGTCCGCACGGCTCAACGCCGGCGTCCACGAGAACATCCCAGTAGTAAACTGTTTTGTCGATGGGGATGTACAGTTCATAGCCGTTCTCTCCTGTGTATCCCGTGCGCGAGATAATCATAGGGAGATCCTCGCCTTCGACCGGAACTGACATATCGCGGAAACGCCTGAGCCCTTCGAGCTGTGTGCGCTGTTCTTCCGTAAGACCGAGTTTCTCCGAAAGGTCGAGAAGAACATCAAGGCTTTCAGGACCTTGGACTGCGATTTGACCGTAGAGATCCGACTCATCGATGATTTTGATGTCAGACGTATCGCGATCGGGGTATTTCTCGCTATAGACCGGTAAACTTGTTTCGAGATGGACGACGTCTTTGTCCTTATTGGCGGCGTTGACAACGAGCAGATAATCCTCTTCCCCCAAGGTATAGACGAGAAGGTCATCCACTGTGCCTCCGTCAGCCGCGCAAAGGATGGCGTATGTGATCTGATCAGGCTTTTTGCCTGTGACGCGACGCGTCAACAGCCAGTTGAGATACTCGCCGGCACCTTGTCCGCACACGCGAATTTCACCCATGTGCGACACGTCAAACATACCAACCTTATTGCGTACAGCCAAGATTTCACTACTGATGCCTGCATATTGCACGGGCATGTTCCAACCTGCATACTCAACCATACGAGCGCCAAGATCGACGTGGCGCTGATATAACGGTGTTTTCTTCATGTTTACCTCCCATGAAATACTGAGATTCTTTTGTTTCGTTATCCTTCTGTCATACTAACATACGAGAACGCGCCCATGATACGAATGATCGTGATCAAACACGAATTCCTCTTGTCAGTCTTGAATGAAAAAATTAAGGTTACCCGTCCGGATGATCGAGTCCAAATTTGAGTTTGATCCGTATGAGTTTTTTTGTCCACGGTGACAGAATGGGAACGAGAAAAACGACCGTAGCGATCGAGTGAGCCAAATTGAAAAAGAAGCCCGCCCCATACGCCGCGACCGCTGCCAACCAAGTTAAAGGCGAAACGAAGCTGATGATATGCCACGAATCCATAATCAATCCGAACAGCAAACCCGAGGCAAAACCGTAGACATAGACGACCCAACGATGTCGAAATAAATTGTGACTTTCCATGACACCCGCCAAATAACCGATGAGACCCCACGCGAACATCTGCCACGGCGTCCAAGGTCCCTGCCCCATAAACATATTGGACGCAAGCGCCGTCAGAGCTCCCGTCACGTATCCACTCCTCCTGCCAAAAGCGATTCCCGTCACGATCACGATGGCAGAAACAGGTTTGACGTGTGGAATAGGGGCGAAAAGAATCCTCCCTGCCGTCGCGAGAGCGGACATAACAACGATGGGCAGAATATGCCGCGGTTTCGGACGCGACTTTTCAAAATTAATAAAAAACGGAACATTGGCAAGAATTGCTGCCGTTAACGTTAATAAAGCCGTCTTCCTGATCTCGTAATACGCGCACAGAATCATGAAGACGGGCAACAGAATGAGCGTAGCGACCTCTAAAACCTTTCCCATATTGACTGAGCGCTTATCCGAGATCATATCGACACTCCTCAGAATCGATTTCGAGCATTGTTTCCCATTCGCTCATGGTCGTGACGGGATTTACAATTCCGCGCGTCACGCGGAAGATGTCGGTCGTATAGAATGCGTTATCTCGAAAGAACGATGATGGCTCATCTTGTGCGACGATGCGACCGTCAAAAATAAGCGAACACTCATCGGCAATGCTCGCAGAAAATTCAAGGTCGTGCGTCACGATGAGAACTGTCATCCCCTCGTCGCGAAGTCGCCTGAGCAGCTCACCAATCTCATGCTTATTCGCGGCATCGAGTCCCTTGACCGGCTCATCGAGCAAGAGAACATCCGGTCTCAAAAGTAAGATCTTCGCGAGCGCCCCCTTTTGCATTTCGCCTTCGCTCAAATCGTAAGGATGGCGAGTCAGCAAGTGACGAATACCGAGATTGTCAGCAATTGAGTGAACACGCTCCTCATCGTACCCACCGAGCGTTCGATGCTCCATCAGATCATCGAAGAGCGTGTCGCGCGCAAAAACAGCCTGCGGGCTCTGAGTGAGAAGGCTGACTTTTATATCCGGGTCACGAAAAACGTTGCCACGTTGCGGTCTCAGTACGCCTGCAAGCAGATAGAGCAATGTGCTCTTTCCGCTTCCATTGCCGCCGACGAGCGCGTGAATCGTTCCGCGATGAAGCGCGCAATTCATCTCCTCCAGCACAAACGGCGCGTCGCTCTTGTAGCGAAACCAGAGCCGTTTCGCATACAACACGGGCTTGCCGCCGCTCAGTCGTTCGGCTACGACACCATGCTCTTGTGCATTCTCCAGATAATCACCCGCATCAGACTCAATGACGTGTCGTCGTGATGACGTCATTATTTCTCTGAGCTGTTCTCTCGCCTCCTGTACGGAAAGCGGCAGCGCCCAGGGCTTTTTGATAACCTCGTTTGTTTTACCGAGCGCCTTGTGTGCATTCCAGATGATTCGTGTTGCCTCAGGCAATGAGCGCTTAAACGGATCGTCACGTTCCAGAAGATGGGTTGCAAATTCGCGTGGAGCTCCGAAGAACGAGACTTTACCCTCTTCGAGATATAACACATCACTCGCCATCGGGAAAACATCTCCTATTCTGTGCTCCGACATGATGATCGTCGTGCCGATCTCGCGATGAATGCGCTGCACCATATTGAGAAAGTGCTTGATCGCGACGGGGTCGAGCTGAGCCGTCGGTTCATCGAGGATGAGAACGCGCGGATGCATGATCAGAGCGGATGCAAGGTTGAGGATCTGCTTTTCTCCTCCCGAGAGCTCACTGACTTTTCTGTGAATCCAGTTCGATATGCCGAAAAAGTGCGCCGTCTCCGCAATGCGGCGTTCGATCAGTTCAGACGACAGTCCGCTGTTCTCAAGTCCGAATGCCAACTCATGCCAAACGACATCCATAACGATCTGATTCGTCGGATTTTGCATGACAAATGCGATGTCATGGTGCGATCGGCGGGATTTTCGGTCACAATCTTTGACATCGATCACACCTTCTTGATCGCCGTAGGGCGAGAGTTCAGGTTTCAGACACCTCAGCAGTGTCGTCTTGCCGCTTCCGCTCGGACCTACAACGACGGTAAAAGAACCGGGAGCGACGGAGAAAGAGACGCCATCGACTGCTTTCGTCTCACTGCCGGGATAACGAAAGCTGAAGTCTCTTACTTCAACGCCGCCTAATCGCTTATTTGTCATGATTCCACCCTCCCCCTCTCTTCAGGCATATCATCGGAAATCAACATCGCCTGTCCATTGAGACCGTGGTGGGGCAGCATCGCCGCGACAAACGGATCGATCTCACGAGCAGCGCGATGCTGTCCGAGACTCAAAACGTCACGGATCTTTTCCCCAAGATCCAGAAGGAGCGGAAGCGCGCTCAGCGCGATGAAGACACCGAAAAGCACGTAGAATCGTCCGCCCTCGAAAGCGCGAGATGGAATGTACCACTCAGGGTAAAAAAGGAACGCCGCTCCACCCATCGCAACGCCGGTCACCGCCAAACCAGTTAAGAGAACAGTCAGAAGAAAAGGCATCACGTCACGTCGCGTCCAACGAACACGAGCATACGGTCTGCGCAGTCCCGACTGATACCCTTTCGCCCTCATCGAATCGGCTGTCTCGATCGCGTTTTCCATGCTCCACGCCATGAGTATGGACGCTAAGCGAATCGCACGGGAAACCTTCGTCTTTCGATAACCGTCGTCGGAGCCAAGAAGCGCTCGCTGACTCAACTCGATCTCGCGCCCGTGTTGAACCGTATCGGGGATGTAACGAAAAATCATGGATATCATCATGCTGATGACAGGCAATCGCTTCCCCAACATTGCGAGGAAACGTCCATTCTCCATCAAATCGCTATAACTGGAAAACCATAAGATAACCGACAGAAGCGTCAGACCGGAAACGAGCCCATACAATAGCGCCTCCAAAGTGAAAGACCTGCCTCCAATCGCAAACAGCTCTGTCATTCCGCTTTCATTCACTAAAGCGTTAATACAGGTGATCATCAACAGCATCGGTAAGAGATAGAGCAACGATCTCCACGCTTTGGCGACTCCGGTCACGCGGCACCTCAAAAGAACGGCAAATAAAAAAGAAATACCTGCGATGACAGGGTGATGCACAAGCATCGTCACGAGCAACATCGCGGCGAAATAAAGGAAAACGACTGCAGGATGATAACGCTTTAGAGCCAATGCCCACGACCTCCTTTTTCCGCGACTCGCCGTTACTTTACGTCGCCTTCGACGATTGTATACCCCCAATGAACACGATCATTGTCATTCAGAATCCAGGCATCCGAGCTCACTTGACCGAAGGAGTCGTTCACCAAATATACCCAACCGCTTCTCGACTGGGAACAGTCCTTCTCTCGGAGCCGATTGATCTCATAGACGTATTTCGAAAATATGGTCGTCCTGTGGAGTACTTGCAGCTTCGTCTTGACAAGCGCATCAAAAACAGTCTCGCCTCTCTTCAGTCGAACGGTATCTTCAAACATCAAGCCGTCCGCATCGCAATAACCGTTCAAAATCATCCACTCGATCTTATCCTTGAAAGCGTGATGTTTCACGGCATTTCGACACTCAACAAATACTGTGACGTCGATGAATTCGGAGCTCGTCGTAGACGCGGTCGTGGTCGTCGTCGGAAACTCTTGAGAGCAGGTCGTCGGCGATGTCGTTCCGGTTGATTTTGCCGTTGTCCGGTCGTCTTTCGAGGATTTCGATGATTTTGTCGTTTCGCGATCACTCGATAGATGCGATATAAAAGAAGATTTGAGCGTATGATGATCAGACGATGGCAGGGACTCGCTAGACGCATACACAGAAGATTTCGATGTGTATGCGGAGTCGACAGACGAAATCGTTCCGTCCGTCAACTCCGTTTTATCTCCTTGTCCGATATCGAATGAGCCGCAAGCCGCAACACACGTAAACGTCAGTGCCAACACCAACAGCGTCGCGATCGCGTAAGCGATCACCTGTCTTGTACGTTGACGCTTCATAGGTCTCTCTTAATATCCTTCCCCTATATGACGTCAACTCAATCGGTGTCAAGCGTTGAGCGTTTTTTCAATCCAAAGGCTATTAGAGCCGCGACGGAGAGGAAAAGAACACCGACATAATGTATCGTCATGGGCTCTCCTGTAGTAGGTACGTCGGGTACTTCGGGAGTAGTCGAATCGGGTTCCTCCGTTATTTGTTTCGCTACGATGGCATACGTGGAGAAGTGATCGAACGTCACGGACAGTAAACGTTTCGCTTCGTCATACGATGCGGCGGTCGCCTTTTCAAACTCCTTTCGCTCCTCGTTAAAGTAGTAGAACGTCACGGACGAGCTGCCTTCGACGAAACTCGCTGCAAGGTTAAAATCAAGACCAATCTGCGAGCCGTCACTTACGACGGGAATGGAAGCCCCGTCGATGTCAACCAATTCAATATCGAGAAGCATGACGCGATCATCCCCAAATTGCCGATTTGCGATCTCCTGATACATCGGGTCCGTCGCTTTCTTAACGGTCACCTTTCCATCCCAGATCAGTTCACCTTTGACCAAACCCTTAAGCACTGTCTCAAGAAGCTCAGCGTATCCCTCATCGTCATCGTCAAGTACCAGAGCAAAGGCAGGAACCTCATCGCGAAGCGAGAAGAGATAACCCGAATCGTTCGTGTAATAGATATTGCCGTGTCGATCGATCACGGGGCTTGCCGTTCCGTACTGGCGCTTGTCAGGCTCCGGGAGATATGCCGTTGTGACCTCTTCACCGTCGTATACATAGAGCGCACCGTTTTCGTTATTAGCGGTAAAGTAAACGTACGGCTTATCGTTTTCCCCAATCACGACGAGCGGAGTCGCCTTGACTTCCCCTTCAATCTCAAAGGATCGTTCGATTTCAAATGTCTCGAGATCGATCACCGCAAAAACACCGGTGCCGGGGAAAGACCCCGCCTCTTTTAAGCCGCCCACGTAGATCTTGCCATTGTAGATGGTTGGTGTAGATGTCGACGCCAATGCGAATTTGACTGATTTATCGGCTCCAAACTGACTTGCAGGATCAAACTCCCCACTCTCAGCATCAAAAAGCATGCGGTGAAGCTGTCCGTCATTTGTCGTCAAGTAAATATTCCCCTCGTGGTGAACAAGCGAGGAACGAATCTTCGGCGAGCGGTTCGGTGCCATCGGCATCACCGGCCACGCATTGTTGAATAAAGTGTGGTCACCCGTCTCAGCATCGAACGCCCAGAGCGCACCGTCCTCCCCAGCCGCCACGATCCATTTTCCGAGTTTCAAAGGACCGCTCCAATAGAATCCGGCGCCCTGTCCGCCCCAACCAAACAACTCGTCCATGAAAAAGCTTCGATCAGCTTTCCAGATGGTCTCACCCGTCTTCATGTCGATCGCGCGCAGATAACCGCCGACGCTCTTCCATTCGCCGTCAATGGCGACGGTAGAAGAATAGGCAATGCCGTCGGCAATGAGAAGTGATGACATATCCTGTAAGACGTAGTCGTGACGCTCCATCGTGTCATTATCAAATACGGCATAAAAATCGAGGCTGTGTGCGACCCATACTGTCTTCATGGTTGAAGCGTTGATCGCTTGAATAGCCGCGCCCTGCAGAGGGACAAGAATAAGCCCGTTGTCATAGGCAAGCCTGGCAAAATATCCGATATCGCCGCGGAGCATCGCTTGTGAGACGACCACGCCCTTGTTATTCACGCGGAACAACGTGTTGCCCGTCGCAAAGTAGATATCATCGCCGATCACAAGCAGGTCGGAGTTGCTGCAAGTGCCCCATGCATTCAATTCGCCGAATAGACGTCCCCAGTACACTTTTTTTTCGGGTTTTGCAACCGACTCCGCCGCTTTGACCGCGGAGCGGTCGTTGTTTGATCCAAATGTCGTCCAGTAATCAGGAGTCGGTCCCATGTCGTGCGGTGGATCCGCCGTCTCTTGAGCAATGGAGCTCGGGTAGTTCGGATCATTGAAAAATCTCCATTCAATCACGTCACCGGTCTGTAGCTCGTATGCGCCTGCGCTCACCGGACCGAGCGCGTCACCGAGATTCCAGAGCCAGTACGACCCGGCACCGTTCGTTTTACCCGCCTCATTTGTCTTTCCGTCGATCGTGATGCTTGTGAGAAAATCGCCATCAAACGTGACGTGACGACCTTCACCTGGTCTGTCCAGCAGCTCTTCCGTCAGGTCGCGAAGCGTCGTCCCCGGTTCCACTTGACAGTCTGTCGTAAGCCATTGCTCAAGTGCATCCTCATGATCTTCCGGCTTCTCAATAATTTTGGACCCCATTACGGTAAATGTCACCGTGATTAGTCCCATGCCACCAGGTTCAGCGGGCAAATCTCCTTTTGCAGGAATTGACGCTTGCTTCTCCGCGGGCACACTCCCTTCCGCCGATACAAATGATACCGGCAGAACGAAAGCCGTCAACGTTACCATGAGCGCCAAGATTACCGCGAGGACGCTCCCCTTTTTCATTCTCTTCATCGATAAAACCTCCAATTCCTCTTGTCGATGGACCTTGGGGTTTTGCTTGTTTCGGGATGCGATGCAATTAAAAACCGCGCATCCGCCTCTCGGTCAGAACGCGCGGTCCGTTTTTACACCATACGCACCAAAACCCGTAACGCACAATAACCCGTTGCACTGTTACTCTCTTATGCGATCAGCAGGTCTTCTGGCTCATGAGGCGAAACTTTGGTTTCCGTTTTTTCCGCCTTCCCAATTTCTCAGTGGCTGATTTGCATCTGGAAAAAACACTCATTTACAGCGGCGGTACCGCACAGGTTTTTCACCTGTTTCCCTTCGCTCGAACGCATTATTCAACTATATATCGATCATATACAATAATCGCTCGCAAAGTCAAACCATTGCGCGTTGATGTTCACTTGAAAAAACTATATATGTCGGTCGGTCTTTACTCGGGGCATCTGTATATGCCGACAAGAATGGGCGTGTTATATGTTCCCTCAGTCAAACAGAAGATAAAGGGACGGTCGAACACGGCTTCAAGCGACATACGACCGGCAACATCAGGAGCCAACTCACCGGCTTCACGAACCGGACCGTCAAGCGAAAATTCGATGTCCTGACCTAGGAGCGGAAAGGTGACGCCTGTGCCCTTCAACCACCTAAGACGCACGGACGTCTCGGCAAGTGCGCGCAATTTCTGAATTCCGGCAGGATCGACGAGATTGCGCCGATCTCGGATATTCAATTCAGGGAATCTGGCAACGGCGTTCTCGCCTGCCGGCTCAGCCGTCAGGAGTCTCGTGAAGAAACGATCCTGCTTCAAGAGATCTTCCGGTGTCGATCCCTCATCCGGCAACACGAGATAGAGATTTCCCCCTTGAACCGGCAGCTCGCATGCGATCGCACCGTCGAGCGTAAAATGCCTTAAAGATGCATCGTCCGCGTCGTAGTATGGCACATCAGTAAAGGTCCGACGGGACGCATAGAACAATCCCTGATTGAGATCCGCGCGCGACACGTTTCCTGTCCAGGAGACATCCGCCCGGTACCGGAACAGTACCAGCAGTTCCTCTAACGGATTCCAATGAATGGCTCTCGTTGAATAAGGAATCGTAATCGGCGATGAGTCAACAATACCGCCGTTCGACGTCCATCTATCACCGTTCCAGACGTAAGCGTCGAAGTAAAAACTTTTGCACACAGAATTCAGCAACGTCAGATCACACTTCTCATAGAAGTGTGCGCTCATCAAGACGGCATTTTGTGCTGAAAACGTGTCTTTTGAAAAATGATACGGGAAAGAACTGGAGGCAAGCTCGTCGCTTTGGCTGTCGAGCACATCATTGAACAGACGATCCTCATCCGCGCTCGCGGCGAGGAAAGCAACCGTTTGATAGATGTTAAAAGGAGAGTACAGTGCGTTTGTCTTTGTTTTGGCGAGCATTTGCAATGCCGTTTGATCCGCCGTACGCATCACCTCACGCGATAAATCGTATCCCCGCTCGCTGAGCAACGGTTTCACAGATTGACCGTCGATCGTTTCCGTCACTTTGTCGAATGCCGCATTGTCCAGAAAATTCCCATCGAGAGATACGACGTTCCAGAAATCGTCCTCCCAATACTTGTTGTCCGGAGATTTGGGCTCCCAGTCATGCATCGGACCTTGTATTTCGGCGTCCGTCGGCGCCAATACCTTCCGGGAGGGATTCCAGACGTAAAGAGTGCCCAATACAATAACGAGACATGCTGCGATACTTGCTACGGAAATCCAAACCTTGCGAGTCGGCGTCCGTTTGCGCCCTTTACGTTCTCTCATACGACTATGGTCGGGCGACACGCGCGGGGCGTCAGAACTTCTTTGAACTTCGGAGCTCTCTTCAACACGATCATACGGCATGGAAATAACGTTTCTTCTCTTGGCGGGCTCCACATCGAGAAGCAAGTCATCGTCAATCGAAGACAAACTCTGCATCAATCGATCTACTATGTCTTGCTTGTCACTCATGATCGTACCCCCTCTTTATAAATTCTTCTTTCAGCTCCGCTCGCATCCTGTGCATGAGAGATTTGACGGCTCCTTCTGTCATATCGTGTTCTTCTGCTATATCGCGCAATCCCGAGGCGTAGAAATAGCGTTGGATGAAGATCGTGCGGCGCTGTTCCGTCTGTCCTCGCAGATATTCACTGATAACCTCCGCCATCTCGGCGTTTTCCAAAATCCGCAACGTGTCGGCTTCAGAAGCCAGACATTCGCTTAACTCGTCCAGCAATAAGTTAGTCTGTCCGCTTCCGCGTTTTGCCCTATTCTTCTCCCTGACGCGATCAAGCGCATGGTTGCGCGCTATTTTGCATACATAGGCTTTCAGGTACTTCGGGCGCTCCGGAGGAATTGAGTTCCAAACCGCCAAATACGTATCGTTCAAGCACTCCTCGACATCCTCGCGGTTACCGAGAATATTCCATGCCAGACTGCGCAACAGGACGCCGTATTTGTCCATTGCCGATTCAATCGCCTCTTCCGACCGCTCGAAAAAAAGGTCGATAATCGTTTCATCTGACAGGCAACCCGAAGTCATAACTTGCGACGATCTCTCTTTCCGGATATAAGACAACTGCCAGTAACATCTTCACTCGCGACAGTCTTCTCTCTATCGGAAATTGTATCACTTGCCGCATCGATATTTCCCTCTCACACCATATGACGACAAAAATGGTTTACGGTTGCGCATAAAGGACATGAATATGAAAAACTCCTGATATTTTCCCAATAATTGTTTAATATGACGAGTCGTTATCGACTTGACACGTGGAAACTCCTTCCCTATACTGCTGGATAGTTAAAATAATTTATATAAATTTATCTATCATTTATTCTCTATAGGCATCTACGGTTGCAAGAGTGAAACTTGAAGAAAGATCTTAGGAGGTCATATTGTATGATAAAGTCAAAAGTCGTTGAAATCTTTGTCGATCTGTTGGGAGTATCTGCGGAAGAAGTCACGGAGGACGCGCGCCTGATTGAGGATTTGGCAGTTGATTCTCTCGACGCCGTTGAGCTCTCGTTGGCACTCGAGGAGCAGTTCTCGCTCTCGGTCGAAGATTACGAGGTTGAGCAGTTGCAAACAGTTTCCGATGTCATCGAGTTGATTCAAAAGAAACTCGGCTAAGTCTCTTTACGATGTGAAAGCCCGCCTTTTCATTGGACCGGAAAGACGGGCTCTCGTTTTAATACGTTTGGTCGACATTTTCTGTTAAGATGATCGCAAGAGATGATGCGAGGTGCACTATGCTACAAGATGACATCCATTCGATTTATCTGAAACTTAAGCTTTACTATTATCGGCGTATTTTCCGAAAGATGGATGCGAAAGAAGACGATTCGCTCACCGCGCTTGAGACATTTTGCGCAGAAGCGATCTACGGTCTCGGTCTTCCTACATTAACGGAGTTTGCCGAATTTATTAACGTATCCCAGCCTAATGCCGCCTATAAAATAGCTAACCTTGAGAAGAAAGGTTTCGTGAGAAAAATCAGATCAGACGAGGACGGACGCGTCGTCCTGTTGCAGGTAACCGATAAATTCATTGACTTGTACGGTACGAGCGAGCGCTATTCAGCGATCCTCACGAAGCGTATCAAACGCCGATTTACGGAAGAGGAAGTCGAGGTATTCCACCGCATTATGCATACGCTCTCCGAGGAGCTGATGAAAGAAGTCAATCAATACTTGGTAAAGCGGGCGAACTTGCCCAAAGGTGTCCTCGATGAGCGCGCGAATCCGACGTCCTGATCTGCTCGCGACAGCCTTACAGCAGCATCTGTCTCACGCGTCGGGATCAATCCACATGAACGGCGTATCGTTCTCGCTTGTCATGGGAATCTTTATTGGGCGCTCAGGGATAAGCGTACGGATCATGTAGCGCTGAACATCAGATCGTCTCGATTTTCTCACGGAAATTTCGATGTCGCCGTGTTTCTCGCACGTTGCGACGGCAAACCATCTCTTCCCCGCTTTCAACGTATACCAACGTCCGCCTGAACCATTCTCCGTCAAATCGATTTTGCTTCCGCATGCGGGACACGTAAAATCGTATAGCTCAAGATGGGAAATCACATCGACGCCTTTATCAAGCGTGATAACGTTTTCGCTTTGTCTCGTCATTCGCGGGTCATAGACATACGGCATAAGAAGCGATTCGATCGTCTCTATCGGGCGATCAGAAAGTTCCATCTCAAGCGTGCGAGACAGAATGCGCGCTGTATAGATCGCGTCGGTAATCGCCTCATGAAACGGCAACTCTTTTTCCAGTCTCAAAAAATCGAGCGCGTATTCAACCGATCGCTGTTCACCGGATGTGACACCCTCGGCAAGCCCTGAAAAAACGGCCTGCGCATTGAGAGCGCCAAATTGAAAACTGTCTCCTATCTCATGAAAATGACAATTGGAGAGAAAGACATCGGAGTCGGACGTCCCCCATGATGCAAAGATAGGTTTCTCGCCAGCGTACGGAACCAATTCATCGACCATTTGCGTAAACAAAACGCCTTCCCGAAGACTCTGCTGCGTTCTTTTCGTCACATTGGCGATATGATAATGGATCTTTTTGTATAAAACGGGCGTCACATAGCGATGGAACGTCTTGCCCAGAGTCAAATCTTCTCTCAAGCGCACGGCACCGACCTCAATAATCTCAAATCGCATCCGAGACACGAGGTCAGGATCGATTTTATGCGATCTCGAAGCGGAATTCCACTCTAAGTCGACAACAATGAGATTCATGTCGACGTGTTGCCTTTCAGCGTATCGCGCACTCTATCGAAGAAACCGCGGCGCTTAGTGTAGTGTTGATCAGAACACGAGTCGTCAAATGCTCGTAAAAGATCTTTTTGTTCCTGCGACAGATGGCGCGGCACCTCGATCACGACGCGGAATTGATGGTCGCCGCGCGCTGTTGGACGTCCGATATAGGGAATGCCTTTGCCGCGCATGGTAAAAACGTCACCCGGCTGTGTTCCCTCGCGCAGTTTATATTTTTGTTCGCCGTCAATCGTCGGAACGCTGATCTCATCGCCAAGGGCGGCTTGTGCGAATGTGATCGGCACTTCGCAGAACGTCATGTTTCCCTCACGCGTAAAAACAGGATGAGGTCGGATAAAAACTTGAATATAGAGATCACCGAAAGGACCGCCGTTGCGCCCCGGCTCTCCCTCGCCGCGAAGCGTCAACATCTCCCCCTCGTTAATGCCCGCAGGAATGGTCACAAGAAGTTTCCTGTCGCGCATGACGGTACCTTCTCCATGACATGTCTGGCACGGCTTTGTGATCACCTGACCTGAACCGCCGCAACGCGAACACGTACGCGACGTCATCATTGAACCAAAAAGCGTCTGCTGTTGCGTGTGTTCCTGACCCGTTCCATCGCAAACGGGACAAATCTCTGGATCCGAACCGTCCGCTGTTCCTTTGCCGGAACACGTCGAACAACGATCCGCCTTGCGAATCGAGATTTCGCGCTCAACGCCAAATGCAGCCTCCACAAAATCGAGGTTCATGCGGTAACGTAAATTCGCGCCGCGTGTCGGTCCTGTCCTGCGCCTCGTTTGAGTTGTTCCGAAACCGCCAAAACCGCCGAAACCGCCGAAGCTGCCGAAAAGTGTTGAAAAGAGGTCGTCCAAATTGATGTTGTAAGATCCGCCTCCGAAACCGTCGTAGGCTGAAGGATCGACACCTGCATGACCGAACTGATCGTACTTGGCGCGTTTATCGGCATCCGAAAGGATTTCGTAGGCTTCGTTCGCTTCCTTGAATTTCTCTTCCGCGTCCTTGTCATCGGGATTGACGTCAGGATGATACTGTTTAGCAAGCTTCCAGAAAGCTTTCTTGATCTCATCATCACCCGCATCGCGAGGAACACCGAGAACTTCATAATAATCGCGTTTAGCAGCCAATTGTGACCTCCTGTGCGAACGCATATCTATGCGCGTTCCGCCACTCTATCTTATCACGTCATGAGAGCGGGGTATCAACCCGCTCTCATGCCATTATTCCATTACTTGGCGGCACGTGCTTGCCGCCGACACTCATTTAGTCTCACCTTACTGATCGTCGCCGCCGACATCCTTAAAGTCAGCTTCGTACGCACCGGGAGCGGGACCCTGACCATTCGCTTGACCGTAAGGATCGGTCTGAGGCGGATCTTGCTGTTGCGCCTGCTGATACAGCTTCTCGGACGCCTTGTAAATGACCTGGCTCAACGATTCCATATCTTGCTTCATGCCTTCAAGATCGCTGCGATCGTGGCTGTCGCGCAACTTCGCCAAGTGCTCTTCGACAGCCTTTTTATCAGCGTCATCAAACTTGTCGCCCGTCTCTTTCAAGAGTTTTTCCGTCTCATAGATCGTCGTCTCGGCTCTGTTCTTTGTGTCGACTTCATCTTTCTTGCGGCGATCTTCTTCAGCGAAACGCTCCGCGTCTTTCACAGCCTGATCAATCTCATCGTCCGATAAATTCGTACTCGCCGTGATTGTGATGTGTTGTTCGCGGTTCGTTCCCTTGTCGATCGCCGAGACATTGACGATGCCGTTTGCATCGATATCGAAGCTGACTTCAATCTGCGGAATGCCGCGCGGCGCAGGCGCGATGCCGTCGAGGATGAAACGTCCGAGCGATTTATTGCCCGCCGCCATTTCGCGCTCGCCCTGTAGCACATGGACCTCAACCTGAGTCTGTCCGTCGGCAGCCGTCGAGAAAATACGCTTCTTGCTCGTCGGAATACGCGTATTGCGGTCGATCATGCGCGTCATAACGCCGCCGAGTGTCTCAATGCCGAGCGTCAACGGCGTGACGTCGATCAAGACCATATCGTCGATATCGCCCGCCAAGATACCGCCTTGAATGGCAGCACCCATGGCGACGCATTCGTCGGGATTGATGCCCTTAAACGGCTCCTTGCCGAAGAAATCGCGAACCATGTCCTGCACAGCGGGAATTCTCGTCGAACCGCCTACCAGAAGAATCTTGTCGATATCGGCAGGCTTCAGTCCGGCGTCGTTCATCGCCGCCTTCAACGGTCCCTTCGTCTTTTCGACAAGGTCAGATGTCATCTCGTCGAATTTTGCTCTCGTCAATGAGAGATCGAGGTGTTTCGCACCGTGTTGGTCTGCCGAGATAAAGGGCAAGTTGATGCTTGTCGTCAGTACGCTGGAGAGTTCGATTTTCGCCCTTTCGGCAGCCTCACGAAGTCTCTGCATTGCCAGACGATCACCGGAGAGATCAAGCCCTTGCTCCTTTTTCATCTCGCCGACCATCCAATCGACAATTTTATTATCAAAGTCATCGCCGCCGAGGCGCGTATTGCCTGAAGTTGCCTTCACTTCGAAGACACCGTCGCCGATTTCCAAAATCGATACGTCGAACGTTCCGCCGCCGAGGTCAAAAATCAAGATTTTCTGATCGGCTTCTTTGTCAAGTCCGTAAGCGAGCGATGCCGCCGTAGGCTCGTTGATAATGCGTTCGACGGTAAGTCCGGCGATAAGACCCGCGTCCTTCGTCGCCTGACGTTGAGAGTCGGAAAAGTATGCAGGAACGGTCACGACGGCGCGCGTCACGCTTTCACCGAGATATGCTTCCGCATCCTGCTTCAACTTTTGGAGAATCATCGCTGAAATCTCCTGGGGGGAATACGATTTTCCGTCGATAACGTTTCGGTGATCGCTTCCCATCTCACGTTTAATCGACAGAATCGTGCGCTCAGGATTTTTCTGCGCCTGGTTCTTCGCGATCTGCCCCACAAGGCGCTCGCCTGTCGCCGTGAAAGCGACGACGGACGGCGTCGTGCGGCTTCCCTCCGCGTTCGGGATAACGACGGGCTCGCCGCCTTCCATCACCGCGACAACAGAGTTCGTTGTTCCTAAATCAATACCGATAATTTTTGCCATAATCTTTTCCTCTTTTCGTTATAATTTTTAGTCGCGCCATGATCCAACTCAGCTCGCGTTCTCCATGGCAAAGACGCGGGCACGTTTGTATTCCACTAGTTGACGACCTTGACCATGCTGTGCCGAATGACGCGGTCGCCTTTTTTGTATCCTTTTCGAAATACTTCCGTCACGATGTTCTCCGGTTCACCTTCTTCTTCAACATGCAGAACAACTTGATGCACGTTGGGGTCGAATTGCGAGCCGACACCCTCAATTTCAACGACACCAAGCTTCCTCAGCGCTTCGTCAAACTGCTGACCGATCAACACGATCCCTTCCGTTATCTCGCGCACCTCGTCCGTTTCCCACTTTTCCGATGCCTTAATCGCACTGTCGAGACTGTCGATCACGGGCATGAGGGCTTGAACCGTATCCATGACACCTTCTTCATAGCTCGTCGCCTGGTCTTGACGCGTCCGCCTCCTGAAATTATCGAAGTCGGCGCAAACGCGCAGATAGCGCCGGTTTAATTCTTCGAGTTTTTCCCGGTCAGTCTCTTCAGGCTCGACTTCGACTTCATCCAAAGGGACTTCTTCTGTTTCGGGAAGTTCTGCCGTTGTTTCCTCGACAGTTTCCTCGTCGGTCAAGCGGATCTTCTTCCTTTTTGCTTTCGCTTCTCCTCGATGTTCGCTCATCGCTGGTTTACACTCCTTTATCTTTCACGCTCGATCAGTCCTCAAGCGTCTGACGGTCGCCGCCAAGCGTATAGTGATCCTCTGCCACATCGGACAGCGCCTTGTTGACGAAACTGATCTGCGAAATGATGTTTCCATATTCCATACGTTTAGGTCCGATGACACCGATTTGCCCCGATATCCGTCGTCCAATTCTGTACGTCGTCGTAATGAACGACATATCCTCCATACCGTTCAGTGCAATCTCCTGACCGATCCTGACCATGTACGCCGGTCTGTCTTTCCGTGTGGCGAGAGCACCGGGCGCGGACTCAATTTTTTCAAGTGTATCGAGACCCTCCGCAGCGTTTATTTCTTCTTCCTGCTCCAACTCCCGCATATATCCAGCCACCATTTGTTCCTGCCTCATCGTGTCGTAGAAACGGCTGGCGCGATCGACATCGCGAAACTCGGGGTGCTTGAGCAGTCGGTATTTTCCATCAATGTATACTTCGATTCTCTCGGTCTGCTTGATGGCGACATACGCCTCATACAGCACTTGGTTGACAAGTGCTTCCGGGAGCTCGGTTTCTTCTGCCGCCGATGAAATCGTGACAAGCGTAATGTCATTGAGTCGCTTGCCCGCGAGACAACGCTCGATCGCCTGTCCGATCTCGTTGAGATCCTTCTCATCAATCAACGACGGAATTCTAATCAGTCTGTCATGCACGACACCGGGCGAAAGCACGAGCACAACGATCGCCCTCCCCGGCTCGATCATCATAATTTTGATCTGCTCCAGACTCGTGTCGGAATATTGAGGCGAGAGTACGACAGAAAGATAGTTCGTCTTTTCCGCCAGATACTCCGCTGTGCGCTCAATCATTTCTCGCGCCTCTCTGAGGTTCTCCGTTAGAAAATGGCGAACAGCAATCTCTTCTTCCGGAGGAATCTCCGGCAGAGAGAGCAGGTTGTCCACGTATGCTCTATATCCCTTGTCAGACGGCATACGACCGGCTGACGTATGCGGCTTCACGAGAAATCCCATTTCCTCCAGTTCAGCCATCTCATTACGAATCGTTGCCGATGAATAATTCAAGTTGTATCGTTCGACAAGCGACTTCGAACCGACGGGCTCGCACGTCCTGACGTAGTCGTCTACGATAGCCTTCAATATGGTCTTTTTACGATCGTCCATGTCGCTTGTCCTTTCTTGTTCTGGCACTCGAACACTCCGAGTGCTAATTCAAAGATAACATCTTTAAAATGGAGTGTCAATAAAGACAACGTATCGAACGTGACAACGCCGTGAACAATTGAGAAGAAATAGAATCAGCGTTCGATTAGAGAAAAGCGCGGACAACTAAATCGGCAAAATCAAGCCCGCTTGACGACAAACGGACCGCATCCTCCGTACACTCAAGAAGCCCCGTCTCCTCGAAGTGCGCGATCTCTTCGCCGAACAATTCGACGCAGTCGATTTCGTGTCGACATTTGAAACAAGAACGCGAGACGCCCCGCAACAATCTCAAACCGAGAATCATCGTCTCGATGCGGGCGGACTTCTCGTCGACGACCTCCTCGACGATCGCCTGCCCGTAAGGACCCTGCGCCGCGTCACGGACATTGGATAGCCAACGCTCGATCGAGTCGTGGTTGCAGCGCCTTATCCCGCCCATGTAACTTGCGGCGGCAGGACCTGCCGCCAGATATGGATCGGCATGCCAATACACGAGGTTGTGCTTCGATTCTGCGCCGGGAAACGCATAATTACTGAGTTCATAGTGCGCGAAACCAAGTTCAAGAAGTCCTTCCGTCAGTCGACGATTCATCAGACGCTCCGTGTCATCGTCAGGGAAACACTCCGGATGTTCAGCTTGAAAACGGTGAAACGGCGTCCCCTCCTCTACGGTCAGTGCATAGGAAGAAACATGATTGACAGGCAGTTGAGCGACCGTTTGAAGCGCATAGTCGATGTCCTCGACCGTTTGGGTCGGCAGCCCTGTCATTAAATCGACGGAAATATCGCGAATACCCGCATCCGACGCGATGTTCACTGCTTCAATTGCCTGTTCAAGCGTATGGCGCCGTTGGGAGAGTCGCAAAAGAGAATCGTTCGCAGACTGGAGACCGAAGCTGATGCGATTGACACCCGCCTCGACCCATCGATCTACGACTTCTTCGCCGTGTTTATTATCGACACATGTCAAATTTCCGACAATCGATTCCGGATTGGTCTCAAGCGTGATATCACAACAATCGCTCAGTCCAAAAAGCGTCTTTGCATATGTGATAATCGATTCGATGATATCGGAGTCCAGAAATGACGGTGTGCCGCCGCCGAAATAGATCGTTTCAAGCGGAGCAATCACAACGCCATGACATTCAGCCTCCTCGCCAATGCGAAAAAGCTCATGCCTAATGCCGCCGTGCCAAGCGTCGATCAGATCATCGTCCGCCCCGGCGATCGAAAAAAAGTCACAGTAAGCGCACTTACTGTGACAAAATGGAACGTGAATGTAAAGCGAGGAGACGATCCTCTTCGCAGCATATGTCGATGGCATCATCCATAGAGGGTTCATGATCCGTCAAATTCATAATCGAGCGGTCCCTTCCGAGCCAACTGGACGATCACAAAAGCCGTATTATTCACGCGCAACGGTAAGCGCGGAATACGTTTTTGTTCGGTTCCGTCGTCACTCTCGTCCGTCTCTTCCTCCAAATTCTCCCAATCGACCGGCAACGTCTGCCGCGCTCTTTGCTCCTCCATATCCTTGAAAAGTTCTTCGAGTGTGCTCGTACGGTCGAATTGAGTTCCGGAAATCACACCGTTCGATGAAATAAACAAAGGGTTTTTACTCTCCAGTCCGACTTCCGATACGGACTTAACGCGGTACTCGCCCGACTCCATAAAAATAACGGGAATGCCTGCTTTATCAAACGGCGTGTGATCGGACAGCTTTGTAGTCCATTCGCGGAAAATACCTCTCGTTCCGTGGGTCGTCTCAGCGAGAAAAGAAGCTTGATTCGTATAGATGGCGTATCCGTTTCGCGTATTGAGCTTGTATTCAAAGAAAATATCGGTCATTTGGTAGAGTTTTCTCCGCTTGGCGTAGTTTTTGTATTCTCCGCCAGTCACCGAGTTATGTCCCGCATGTGCATAGACTTTGTCGCCGGCAAAAATCGGACCGACGTTGACCATCACATCGATTCGCGAACGTTCCTCAGCTGTCAGCGCGCTCAGGAAGTGTTTCGCACCGGTATAGGAAGCGGTTCCCGCACCGAAAAAAACGAATATGACATCGTAACCCGGCTTCAATTCACGCATAATCCTTGCCGCAGTCATCACGGCAGCGACTCCCGACGCATTATCATGAATACCGTCGGCAACGACAGGCTCCGTAACGCCATCTTCACCCGGTTCAATACTGACAGAAGGAGTATCGTAGTGCGCGCCAACAACCATAATAAGGTCATCCTTGCGCTTGTCCGGTGTCTGGTCTCCCGTATCCTTTGTCTTCGGCGCATAGCGAAAACCGTGACCATCAAGATGAACAATGACATTCTGCGAAGATTTGGAAATGCCGTCATCGTCGACAGCGGTGAAATCTTGAATCTCGGGGCTATAGCCCATCTCCGTCAACCGGTCAGCGATATAGCCGGACGCCATCTTTTCCTGATCGGAATATGCCTCACGCCTTGGGTAGCGGAGAGCAAGTTCTCGTGCGAAATCGGCACCGCTATTACCATAGTCCGCAATGCGCACAGTTTCACTATCATCCCGCTCGGAACAGGCCACAGCGGTCAAAACAACAAACGTCATGAGAACGAGCGAGAATACTCGAAGAAAAAGTGTTCTATGTGAAGACCGATTCATCTGTCGAGACATGCCTGCCTTTTCAATTACTAACGTGTGTTCAGCGACGTATGCGCGCCTAAAACACCAAGGTAATTGTATCATACACATCGCACCTTTCACGCTGATCAAACGGAGGCTGTGGTATGATCTGGATGTGAACAGAATCTGCTTACAATCGGTGTTTTCTGGATTATCTCCGTTGTCGCTTAAACGGTCGGTTATCGTCGCATTGCTGTGCGCCCTGCTTTTTTTCTGCCTGCTCCCTTCGCAACCCGGAGTTTACGCAAACAGTCAATCTGCGACCGATCCGTCGGAGATTTTGATCAGCGATGGTTTTGAGCCGTCACTTAGATTGCCTGCCGTACTTACGCTCGACTCCTCTCTCCGGTCGGAGCTTTACGCAAGGAATAGTGAATGCGTTTTGGAAATTCCCGCTGTCTCGCGCCTCATGACTCTGTATCTCGCTTCGGAGCGCCTCGCCGTTGACGCCATGATCGTCATCGGGAAAGAAACGGCAAGACTCGCCGAGCATGAAAGCGCGATTGATATTCCTTTAAAGGAAGGCGATTCCTTTCCGATTCGGTATATGTTGCTGCGCATGATATGTCAGCAATCGGACGCCGCAGCCGTTGCGCTCGCCGAAAAGATGGCGAAATCAAAAGAGGACTTCATCACGGAAATGCAGAAAACAGCCGCGATGCTCGGCATGAACCAGACGACTTTCTTCGCGTGTGACGTGGCGCGAGCGGAGCGGGAATCGGAGCCACCGAGCGAGATTGCCGATGCTGTAGTTGCATTAGATGAGTACAACGCCCTGAATACCCCAGGCGTACCGACACTTCCCGAGGCGGCAGACAGGGTCGCGACTGCCAAGACGACGCTCCGGGACGCAGCACGCCTCTTTGCCGCCATACAGGCGAACGCTCGCGCAAAGAACATACTTAACCTTCAAGAGGAACTGATACAGGTGACACTCGAGACCGGTGTCCGCGTCGCCGCTATGCGCTCTCCGGCAAGCCGGTTCAGAACGCTTACCGAGAATCGCATCACGAGCGCTTGGCTGATGATGTCGAATCGCTATTCACTTGCGCTTACTGCCGGGACGACGCCCGACGGCATCGCCATCATGACATTGACTGCTTCGCTTAATCAGGTCAACTTAATCCAGCCGACACTCCAGCTCTATCAGGAAATCGACACATTCTACACAAAATCAATCCTGACACGTGCAGGAGAAAAATACCCCGGGGCACCGGAAGCTGCGGAAAACGGCGAACTGTTTTCCTTGATGTATCTCGATTCTGTCGATTACATCCATCCGAAATCAGATCATTTTCTCTTACCAAAACTCGAATACATCGGAAACGCGCCTTATCCCCTACCTGTTCAGAAGGGCGTCATGACGGGACAAGTTCTCTTCACTCTAAAGGACGGTACGCGCATACCAGTGCGCGTCGGTTCTGATACCGATATTTTAGCGACTAACACTTTTCTTAGCCGCGGCATTCAAGAGATGGTCCGCAACCCGAATCTTGCCATCAGCATTATAGTGCTTGCCATTATCCTGTCGCTCTCCCTACTGATCGCGATTGCCCGCGAAATCAAAAAGCTTCTCTATTGGCGACGTTTAATGACACTTGAGGACACCGTCCGAACGGCGCGCTCCATTCTAATCGGCGAAAAGAAAAACGAATAGCGCCGAGCTTCTCCAGCGCATCCTCGACGCGGCACGTAGTACAGACGCTACGAACGTCGTCTCAACCAGGGTGAAATCCTATCCATGTAGAAGCGTTCAAATACTCTCAACACATAGTGATAGATAAGCAGAAACAGTTGCAACGAGACCATCACGAGTATGACGATCACGAGATTCGACGGCTCAAATCGCCCAAATGCGAAACGATCGATGCCGATAACGAAAAGAGCGACCAACGCCATCGCTGACATAACGATGTGTGTCACGACTCTCATGATGAACGTGCTGGTTCTCACGCGCAGAAATACGATAAGTTGCGGCAAAAAACCGAAACAAAGCGCAAACATAACACCGGTAAAGATGTTGGGGTATACGAAGGCGAGAGCCGACGTGGCGAGGTAGACGATAAATGCGCCTCGCTGTCCAAGCTCCAAACAAGCGACGACAATAACAAGCGATGCCATTGTCAAAAGGAAGAAACGACCGGTAGGCATTACGCCGGCAAGTATCAGAAAAAGCCAACAAAGTGCCGACAGGATTCCGCCCAATGCGATTTGAGCAGATCCGGAAGAAAACGAATTCGTTCTCCTCACCATACCTACATCAACAGCAAAGGCAGAGGTCGCCGCCCATGCATTCACAGCAAGAATCGGCACAACATAGACATGAGAGTGTTTGACAACACGATTCCTCGCTTCCGCTCGAGCGATAGTAGGGAGATTGGTTTTGAGGATTGCTATATGGCGATTGATGATGCGTCCAATGACGACCGCCGTGCCCCCAACCGGAATGCTGTTGCGTCGTCTGTTGGACGTTTCCGAGCGTAATCTGGTCGTACGCGGCATTAATTTCGCGCATTTTCGCTTCAGCAAGTTCTTTTGCGCGTTCATCTTGGAACTGGTCCGGATGGTATTTGCGCACAAGCTCTCGATACGCGGTACGGACTTCTTCTTCGGACGCTCCCGGAGAGATACCGAGGACGGAATATGGATTATTGCTCATCACTTACTCCTCTATTTTTCAGACTCTAGATGTTGGGAAGAGGTTCCCCAAGCATCACACGGCTACGCGTCGCGGGCAAGCCGATCGTAACGATATTATACACAAGTCCGCCGTATCGCTCATACGTCAAAAGAGCAAGATTTCTGTCAACAGTCTCCTCTGCCTCAATGAGTCGCTTCTCGGCGACTTCACGTCCGTTCTCCAATTTTGACAGCGGGTTCCAATTATTCTTCGCGAGATCTCTCTTGAGATCATCGAGCGCATCGATCAAATATACCCACCGCCCGAGCGCGTGACCGGCGTCTCCGAGCAGCGTCTTGTAAAGATCGGCGTCTTGCTCGCTCTCATACCATCTGGGGTCGTTTGAGACAGCGACGTGATCACATTTCGAGACAACCTCGGACGCCACGAGCATATCGAAGCCGTCCTTAAACAGGCGCGCCAAGATGTCTCCGAAACAATCGGTCGGATCGTGAATCGTGAATCCCTTTTCAATCGCCTCGAGTTGTGACAATTTTTCGCGAATGTAAGATACCAGTGCCGGTCGCTCTCGGGCGACCTTATTCGCGGAGCGACGAAGTAGAAGCGATAGCGCACGCCCTCGGATCGGCTTTTCGTCTTTGGCGTCGTCTTTCATCGATTCATATGCGAAAATGCATGACAGATCTGCCGCATAGTCCAAGACGGGATGTTCTGCTACAATCGCTTTCTTTTTGAAAGGGTTCAAAACACACCCTTCATATTTGACGACAGGTTCAACCGTTGAAAAAGCGAGTAGCAGGAGCGACAGAAACGTCATATCGTAAGTCACCGTAAAACGTTGCAATTGACCGATTCGCTTTCCGATCACTTTGCAAAGCCCACAATAAATCGACTTGTACAAAGCGAAGTCGCGCATCAGAAGGTCGGGTTTTTCAGGTCTCACGTATCCGAACATGACTTTTATTTTCCTTCATTTAATACGGCACGACAACCGCTCAATCAGCAGCTATTCCGCGCTTCTATGATATCATTGAAAGGATCGCGAATCGGCATAATCTTGAGTGCCGACATGCGAGTCAAAAGGTTTCATTCGTCGTATGCGATTCATAAGGAGGCAAACCCGCTTTTCAGGGTGTTATTGATGACAATGGTTACTAAAACACGTTTTGCACCCAGTCCGACAGGTATCATGCATATCGGCAACCTGCGCTCCGCCCTGTACGAATATTTGATCGCGCGCTCTGAAGGAGGAAAATTTCTCCTGCGCATCGAAGATACGGATCGCGAGCGGTATGTTGAAGGGGCGGTTGAGGCCATCTATCGCACGCTCGATATCTGCGGTCTCCACCACGATGAAGGACCTGACATCGGCGGTCCGAACGGTCCATACGTTCAAAGCGAGCGACTTCATTTGTACGGCGAATACGCAAATAAGCTCATCGAGTCCGGTCATGCGTATCCCTGCTTTTGCTCAGTCGAGCGCCTAGCCGATATACGGGAAGATGACGAGACGGAGTTTATCGGTTATGACCGCCACTGCCGCGATCTGGATCCCGCCGTCGCAGCTCGTCGCGTCGCTTCGGGCGAACCGCACGTCATCCGTCAGAAGATGCCGCTTGAGGGCGAAACATCTTTCACGGATGAAGTCTACGGCACCATCACTGTCATGAATAAAGAACTTGAGGATCAGATCCTTATCAAGTCAGACCGTTATCCAACCTATAATTTTGCGAACGTCATCGACGATCACCTGATGGAGATCACACACGTTGTCAGAGGTTCGGAGTATTTGTCCTCCACACCGAAATATTGCATCCTCTACGACGCTTTCGGTTGGGATATTCCGACGTTTGTTCACTTGCCGCTGATCGTCGGCGAAGACGGTAAAAAATTGTCAAAACGCCATGGCTCCACGAGTTTTGACGAACTTCTGGCTGACGGCTATCTGCCTGAAGCGATTATCAACATGATCGCTTTCCTCGGATGGGCGCCGGGCGAAGAGACACGCGAGATTTTCTCTCTTGAAGAACTGGAAACGATATTTTCAGCCAAAAGAATTAACAAAGCACCGGCTGTCTTCGCCTACGATAAACTCAACTGGATGAACGAACAGTATATCCGCCGATTGCCTGCTGATCGCTGGCGCGCTATGGTCAAGGATATTGCCGATTCCCTGTTCTGTGAGCGCCGGTATAATGTCGACATGCTCGCACGGGTACTTCAGGAACGCGTGACAAAGCTTGGCGACATTCCTGAGATGATTCGTTTTCTGACAGAGCGGCTCCCCTACTCGACCGAACTCTTTTTTAATAAACGAGCAAAGCTCGATGCCGACAGCGCATCCGTCGTCCTTAACGAACTGCGCCCCGCACTAGAAGCAATCACCGTCTGGGATGAAGAGACTCTTTCCGAAACACTTGGAAAGGTATGTGAAGAGACAGGACGGAAGAAAGGTCAGGTCATGGGGGCGTTGCGTCTCGCCCTCACCGCGCAACAAGTAACTCCGGGAGGCGCCACGGAGACAGCCATGATACTCGGTCGTCAAGAGTCGCTCGCCAGACTTACGGCGGCGATCGATTTTTTGCACGGACGACAGTCTTAAAACATTCAACAACAGCAGGAGCCAATACAAGCCGGCTCCCACAATCCACATACGACCTATATGGATCACACACTCATACGAGAGGATTCTAAAATGAATACATCACCTGATTCCGACGTGAAACGCCTTCCCGGCATCGTGACAGGTATCACGCCAAAAGAAGAAACAGAGACTGGCAATGAGATCTCACATTTTATACTCGATTTCATCGATGAGGACATGGGTCCCGGCGGACGCACGGAGGGGATGACCGTCCATACGCGTTTCCCTCCCGAGCCGAATGGCTACCTACATATCGGACACGCCAAAGCCATCGTCATTGACTTCGGCACGGCGGAGCTGTACGGCGGTCTATGCAATCTTCGTATGGACGATACGAACCCCGAAAAAGAGGACATCGAATACGTCAACGCCATCAAAGAAGACATCCATTGGCTCGGCTATGACTGGGGCGATCGTTTCTACTATGCGTCGGACTACTTTGAAGAGATGTATCAGTACGCAGAAGAACTCATCGAAAAGGACCTTGCGTTCGTCTGTGAACAGACACCCGAGGAGATACGAATCGCACGCGGCACACTGACAACTCCCGGCACTGAGAGTCCGTGGCGTAGCCGCCCCAAAGAAGAAAGCATGGACCTATTCAGAAGGATGCGTGCCGGGGAATTCCCTGACGGCACCTACACATTGCGCGCCAAGATTGACATGACCTCCGGGAACATGAATATGCGCGACCCTGTCATCTATCGTATCCAACACGAAACACACCATAGGACGGGCGACGACTGGTGTATTTACCCGATGTACGATTTTGCACATCCTCTCGAGGACGCGATCGAGCATATTACGCACTCGCTCTGCTCGCTTGAATTTGAGGATCACCGCCCGCTTTACGACTGGGTCATAGAGCACTGCTCCGTTCCCTCCAAACCGAGACAGATCGAATTCGCACGGCTCAACATTAATTACACTGTCATGAGCAAACGCAAGCTACGCGCACTCGTCGAAGAAGGACTCGTTGACGGATGGGATGACCCGCGTTTGCCTACCTTATCCGGATTGCGCCGCCGCGGTTACACACCGCGCGCCATCCGCGATTTCTGCGAACGGAACGGGGTCTCGAAAGTCGACAGCATGGTCGATATCAAATTTCTTGAGCATTGTCTAAGGGAAGATTTGAATGAGCGCGCACCTCGCGCGATGGCAGTCCTCGACCCCGTCAAGCTGACGATCACGAACTACCCGGAGGATAAAACGGAGACGTTCGTCGTCGACAGCATGCCGAATAAACCCGAAGCCGGTACACACGAATTGACTTTCTCGCGCCATCTTCTGATCGAGCGCGATGACTTCATGATCGACCCGCCAAAAAAGTACTACCGTCTCTTCCCCGGCAACAAAGTTCGCCTGAGAGGAAGCTATATCGTTGAATGTACGGGGTACAAAACGGACGATGACGGGCAAATCATCGAAGTACTCGCGGAATACGATCCTGAGACGCGGGGCGGCGCCGCCCGTGAAGGCGAGCGCATAAGAGGCACTATCCACTGGCTCGACGAGGCAACAGCGGTCAACGCTGAATTGCGCCTGTACGACAACCTCTTCACCGTTGAGAATCCCGATGCCAGTGAACTCGATTACCACGAACTCCTGAATCCCGACTCACTTACCGTTATCGAGAACGCCTATGTCGAACCTTGGCTCAAAGAGGATCGCTCGCATGTCGGCTACCAATTTATGAGGACCGGTTACTTCATTCATGACTGCCACGATACGACCGAAGATAAGCTGGTGTTCAACCGATCAGTCGCTTTGAGAGATTCCTACAAGCCTGACAAGTGATATCAGATATCTCACTTCAGCCGAAAAGGAAAGGGGCTGTTCCGCACTTTGGATCAGCCCCTCCGTTTTATAACTGTTTAGACTGTTACTCCGCGCTTGTTCTCACGCGGGAATAGCAACAATGTTCGACCGTTATCAATATTGTCTCTTGATCTTCCTGGCAGTCGTCTTCGGAAACTCCTCATCGCGTAACACGACGGAGCGAACGGCCTTGTACGCAACGAGCTTGCGGTTGATCTCGCGTACCTGTTCCTCCACCTTGACCTTAACGCGTTCATCGGTCAAAGTAAGTCCTTTCAGTTCAGGGTCCTCATCGACCGCCTCGCGGTCGGGGAAGATCTCCGCTTGAATCAGCACATCGCCGTCTCTACCCTCAACACCGGATACGACGACTTCCGCGATGAGCGGTTGCTGCTGAAGCAAAAATTCGATTTCCTCGGGGAATACGTTCTTGCCGTTTTTCGCGACGATGACGTTCTTTTTTCGTCCCGTGATAATCACGAACGATTGCTCATCGAGGTAGCCGAAGTCACCCGTATGGTAGAACCCGTCCTCATCGATCGCCTCGCGCGTCGCTTCTTCATTTTTGTAGTAGCCAATCATCACATTATCGCCGCGACCGAGAATCTCACCGATGCCGTTCTCGTCGGGATCGAGAATCTTGACGTCGACACCAGGCAAAGGCAATCCGGCAGCTTTGTTGTTGTAATGATCTCCACGATTCAGCGCAAGAATGGGGGCGCATTCCGTCAGACCGTAACCCTGTATGCTGTGGATACCGAGATCCTGCATATTCTCAAGAAGCTTCTCATCGATAGCCGCTCCACCGGCAATCAGCAAGCGTAAATTGCCGCCAAAGTTCTCGTGAACGGCACTGAAGACTTTCTTCCTGATATCAATACCAATTTTACGGAGCGCTTTCGTCAATTTGAGCCCAAAATTGAATTTCCTCAACATCTTCGGATCGGCCTTCACTTTTCTCATAATTCCACGGTGAAACGCCTCCATCATGAGGGGAACGAGCAAAATAATGCTCGGTTTCGCCTCCTGAACGTTTTGCAGGATATAACGCAATCCCTCACTTGGAGCGACACAACTGCCCCGATAGAGCTGGCAGAGATACCCACACGTACACTCATACGTATGATGAATCGGTAAAACCGAGAGAAAAACATCATACTCATCGATGTAGACCATCGAGCACATCCCCATCAAGTTCTTGCAAATATTTTTATGACTCAGCATGACTGCTTTCGGCTGCGCCGTCGTCCCCGACGTAAAGAGAAGGATCTGCATCGCTTCTTCGTCGATGGGCAATGTGTCATAGGAAAGATCACCTTCTTCACGCTGTTTCTCCCCATCCTGCAACAAATCCCAGAAATAGAGATCGGATTCATCTTCGCCGGGAAGATCGAAATTGAGATAGTGCTTGACACCGGGGAGCTCGTCGCGAATCTCATCAACGATCGCTTTCTTTTGATTCGAAAAGAGCAAAATATCTACCTCAGCGCTATTGATAAGATTGACCAGTTCATTCGCAGGCTGCTCTTTGTCGAGCGGGACAACAATGGCGAGTCCATTGACAACGGCAAGATAGGAGACATACCACTCGTAACGCGTCTCGGAAAGGATCGCCACGCGGCTGTTCTCCTTGACGAGGCTGTTCTTCAGCGCCGTCCCGAATGAACGGACATCGGCAGCGAACTGATTAAACGTGACACCGACGTAGGGACGCTTTCTGTCAATCTTCAAGTTCTTCGCCTCTTCGCTTCGCGGAGCGACCTGACGTGTCGCGATCGGATCTTTCAGGAGATAGGCGTTCCGTTCGCCGTACAATTTTTCACTCTGCTGTATCATATCGCGCAGATTCACGATCTCACGTACTTCGTACAGAGGGTATTTATAAATTCCGTGACTCATGTAAAACCTCATTCATTAAAAAATTTTAACTAATTAGCATTCTATTGCTAAAACCTACACTCGTCAATGATATTTTCGAAAAGCGTGATATTCCCCAAATCGAGCGTCATTTTAATCCACCAAATACTTGATACCCAACAAAAAACACATGTGTAATACGCCGCACTTCCTGTGGGCATTTAGTAAGTCTCCGCTAAAAATCTGCTTGACAGAGTCGAATACTCTATGATAGTTTAATCAAGCGTCTCGGGGACGTAGCTCACTTGGGAGAGCGCTTGAATGGCATTCAAGAGGTAGAGGGTTCGATCCCCTTCGTCTCCACCACACTTTGTCCCAAAACGTCGTTATACCAGGCGTTTTGGGGCTTTTTGTGCCTGAAGCGTAAAATACTTATGCTGATTCGAATCAAATTACTTTCTTATACGGAGCAATCATCGCTTCGTTCACCTTATATTCTATTTTAGCCTTTATCTTAGGAGATGAAATAAGTAAACCTACAAAATACATCTTCAAAACTGTCCCAATTTTCTTCTGCGGAAAATCATAGAACCCGTTTTTTATAGAATCGATGATCGGCTTTCATCATGCCGCGCATCAGCAAAGTGATTTTATCTACTGACCAACTTGTTTTAATTATACAGACGATCACGGATGATATTACAATGTATAAAGCAGGCTTTATCTATTATTCTATAGTTGTATAATCGTGTGTGCTGGAGTTTTTACAGAGATATCATGAAGACTTTTTTAAAAAATCATGGATGGATTTTGGGCGCACTCCTATGTACGATGCTCTGGGGAGCGGCTTCTCCGACGATTAAGTTCGGATATGAGCTTTTTCCTGTCGATACGTCGGGACCTTACAATATTATTTTGTTTGCAGGTATACGATTTGCAGGAGCAGGTATTATGACCTTATTTCTGACTAAGCTGCTGACAGGCGAGAGTCCCAAGCTAAATAAAAGTATGGCAAGCCCCATCGCTATTTTGGCGCTATTTCAGACAGCAGCTCAATATATATTTCTATACTTAGGCTTGGCAGTCGTGCCCGGATCGGTCGGTGCGATGCTTACGACTACGAGCGTGTTCTTCACCGTCATACTCGCGACCCTGATTTTCAAGACCGAGGCTTTTTCGAACAGGAAGTTTTTGGCAACTTTGCTAGGACTTGCCGGGATCATCGTGCTCTCTGTTGACGAAAGTTTTAGCCTGCAATTCCGTCTAAACGGTGAAATAGCAGTCATGATGTCGGCTCTAATGAATGCTCTGGCAAATATCTTTATGAGCAAATTCAGCAAAAAGCACAATCCTATGACTTTAACAGGATATCAATTCCTCCTTGGCGGTTTAGCCTTGACTATTTTTGCCGTTTTGATGGGAGGAAAGATAGGGGTGCCGGATATTCGAGGCATCACCGTCATGCTGGTTTTGATGCTTATTGCGTCTTTTGCTTACGGCATATGGTCTATGCTTTTAAAAATGAAGCCTACTAGTCAAGTGGTTATATTTATTTCCTTTAACCCTGTTTTCGGAGCCATTTTTGGATGGATTTTGCTGAACGAAGATATATGGAACTGGAGATTTCTAGCAGCTTTGCTTTTAATTTCACTGGGCACGTTTTTAGTCAATTACACACCGAAAAAACAGGAACGAGCTTAATTACATACGGGGCTCTATCGCGTATCGAGCTGGAATTATCTGAATTGTTCCAAACGATGCAGGTCTTCTTCATCCACTCCTAAAAAAGTTCCCAATGTGTTTCTTTAGTCGTATCCAGCAGGATCGTCTCCGCTTCCAGTGAAGCAGGAAGCTCTCCAAACCGATCCACAATACCCTTGTCTTGCCAGAAGTGCATAGGCAGCACATACCGCGGAAGCAGGACAGACAGAATCGAGTTGCTTCAGCGATAAGTTTAAAAACTATATGCCCCGCGCATGGTCATCTACGTTAGCCTTCAAAACATAACTGCCATGATCCGTGATTTTCCAAATGTGGATGCCGGCATCGGCTGTGCAGACGAAAGCGTTCCCGCCGACCGGCGTATGAAACAAAGCGCCGTACAGTTGGTTCACCATCCCGCCATGCGTCACAATGGCGATGACGGCTTCCGGATCATTTTCCTTAAGAATCCTATTCAGTACGTTGACAGCCCTGTTACGAAATGCCGCTTTTGATTCCTGACCGTAAACCGCTTTATCGATTGGAGTGTTCTCTACTTTAGGATAGAGCCGATCCGCCTCTTCACGTGATAGACCGGCTAACAGTCCATTATTAAATTCCATCAGTTCTGAATCAAACTCAATCGGAATTCCAGTTTTATCTGACAGATACTTTGCAGTCTGAGCAGCCCTCTTGAGAGTACTTGCATAGATTCGTGTGAGTTTAAAATTATCCGCTACAAATCTCGCCATGGCAACAGCCTGCATATGCCCCCTTTTCGTCAGTTCAAAATCAGCTCTTCCCTCGTGGACATCAAGAATATCCGCTTCAGATTCACCATGTCGAATCACTAAAATATCCATTTTGCAATCCTTAAGGCTTTCAAACCTCTAACATCAGCTGACATTCCCGCTGCGCCACAAGCTACGCAACCACAACCAGCATAGCCTGATCCCCGCCGTTTTTCTTTGCCTCATACATTTTTTCGTCAGCCCAATGTGGGAGTTGGAGTTTTTTCTTCGAGTGGTCTTTAAGCGACATGGCGATTCCTATGCTTAGAGAGATCTGTTTATTGTCGGCTTTCGGGTTTTCAATCTTTAAATCGCGTATACCCCGTAGTATTTCTTCCGCAAGCTCTAACGCCTCATATTGGCTTAGTCCCATACACACAGCGATAAATTCCTCGCCGCCAAAGCGCGCTGCTACGCCGGAACGCTTGCTAACAGCCGACTCTAATATTTTTGCTATTATTTTTAGTAATTCGTCGCCTATAAAATGTCCGAACGTGTCGTTATAGAGCTTGAAATCATCTATATCCATCATGAATACGCTAAGACTCTTGTTTGATTCTTCCGCAAAAGACAGCATTCTTTGATATTTATCTTCGTAACTTCTGCGATTATTGATTTGCGTCAATTGGTCTATGCCTGCCAGATGTTCTAAACGCTCATTAGCTAGTATGAGTTGATCGTTGACGGATTTTAAGATTTCTTGAGTATCCAAATGGTTTTTAATTTCAGCACTGAGATCCCTTGAATAAATGGCGTTTTTAAGCGCAATAGAAATAAACGGATGTAATTCTTTTACGAACGTGACATCCTCCGCAGCAAATACCTCAACCCGGTTGCTCTGCACGGTATAGACGCCAATGACTTTTTCATCCATTTTTATGGGGACATAAAGAGCTGCTTTTGCGCTGACTGAACCGACATGAATCTGTTTTTGTTTTTCAATGCCATCGTTGAAAAAGGCATCTTCGGAAGAGAGCATCTCCCCTGTGCTATAACATCTGGCGATCATGCTGTTCGTATTATCCATCTCTACAACGTATTCATCTGTGGAAGACTCATATTCATGTTTGGCAAGAGACCTGAGCCTCTTGTGCTCCGGTTCGGCAACAAATAGGATAAAGCTATCCAGAGGCATATTTGAGCGAAGATTTTCATAGATGAACTCGACTACTTCCTGCAGGTTAAGAGAGGAGGTCAATTTTAATCCAATGGAGTGGATCATTTCGATTCTTTTGTAGGCAATCTCAAGTTCGTTTTTATTGCAAATTGCTTCTTCAGCAATCATCCGAAGCTCTCGGTTTTTGTATTCCGTCTGCTCGGCAGTTTCTTTGCCTTCAATCAGATTGGAGACCAAGCGCAAAGAGTCACGTTGTTTTTCGTGATTTGTTTCCAGGTTTTTCTCTAGCGCTTCAATATATTTCTCATTTAACGCATTTACTTTTTCTTGATTCCCTATAGATAAATAATATTTTTTAAGTTCGCGGTACCCGAAGGCGCTTCCTCTCGGATTGGTTTCGACTCCGAGTGATTCGATGGATAGAAGTTCATCTAAATAGAAAGCTTGAGGAAGTCCCATGTCTATGGACATCATGACAAAAGGTATGACGGAGTTTGTTAAATAGGGAAGGTTGTTGGCAACCAAGGCTTTAATTTGCTCAAATTTTTTCTTGGCTTCTTCCGGTTTATTTGTGTAAAAATCGACATGCATCAAGGCTGACAACGCGGCGTATTGTAGATCGAAAGAAGTCATATCTATGTCCAGAGATTCAATTTTCTCAATCATGGGCGGTATGTCCTCGAATTTGCGCATGATTGCATAAGCGTTGAGAATTTCACAATAGATACGTGTACGCGTTTCTTTGAAGCGCGGAACAGACGTTTTGTTTTGCTCTAAAAAATCCAGTGCTAAATAATAATGTTCTATGGCTTTTTCATACATTTCGGTCTGGAAGTAAATCATGCCTATATTGATATAGGTTGTTGCAGTGACTGAAGTGAGATTGTTTTCTTTTTCGATTTGTATGATGCGATAATATATTTCAAGGGCGTGCTCATATTTGCCAATCAAAAAATAAGCGTTAGCCAGTGTGTTTAAGTTACTGGTTAGGAGATAGTTGTATTTGAATGCTTCAAGCACTTCTATGAACTTTATAAGGCGTTCAATCACTAACTCATGTTGGTTACCTTCCGTGAGAAGAAGAATTGCTTCCGCCGTCTGAACATTCGCACGGAATTCCGAATCCTTATTATATTTTTCAGACTCTTTCAATTTCTTTATAATTGTGTAGCTCTGGTCACGGTCCTCAAAAATTTGCCGGAGCAAATTCTGATAAACCTGATTTGTTTTAATAGTGAGATAATCCTGAACGGTCATATAAAATAGCCTCTTTCAAGTACTGGTCTCGTCCGGTTCCGACGGGATTCATAGTAACACGGTCGGGAGGCGTATCCAAGCTTACATATTTTTCTACAATTATATTTACCAAAAACAAGTCCGATTAATCGGTTTAAGACGTATGGAATAAAGTATAACAGCTTCGCAAACAGTCCTCTAAACTCTTCTCAGTCCACGAACATCTTATATGTCTCCAAACACCATAGCAATACAAACGTTACATCGATTGAATTAATTCGGAGTTTTTTTGTCCTTCTTCACCATCATCCACAAACACAAAACGCCTGTAAAACTGTTTGACATGCAGGATGGATATTCACGATTTCTCTTTTTGTATCAACACTATAGTCTCTACATGTGTAGTATGCGGAAACATATCCACAGGCTGGATGGTGGCGATTTGGTAGCGGTCGCTCAGGAGAGCGAGATCGCGGGCGAGTGTCGCGGGATTGCAACTGACGTAGACGACCCGTTCACAATCGGCGTCTCGAATGACATTGAGAGCGGCTGGGTCAAGCCCTTTTCGCGGGGGGTCAACGACGATGACATCGATCATCAGTTTGTCCTTTTGTTCGTGAAGCCACTTGGATGCATCAGCCTTGATAAAGTGAACGTTTTCGATGCCGTTTAACTTTGCATTGTCGCGCGCATTATCGACTGCCGCTTCCACGATCTCAACACCGATCACCTCACCGGATCCTTGTGCGTGGCTTGCGATGTCACTTGCTAACTGAAGAGCGATGGCGCCCACGCCGCAATAAAGATCGAGAACGCGATCACCCGGTTTGATGTTCGCGGTCTTTACGACTTCACGAAAAAGTATTTCCGTTTGTTTGGGGTTGATTTGAAAAAAACTATCAGGCGATATGTTGTAACGGACTCCATTGATCTCTTCCTCAATCGTCTCTTCACCAAATAAGAACAGATAATCGTCTGACAAAATCCTGTTGCCGCGCGATGTTTGGAGATTCATCCAAACACTGTTAAGCGTATATCCCGCATCCAGCGCTGTTTCCTCAAGAGCAGGCACCCAAGACATTATCTGCTCTTTGACCGATAGGTCGTTGACAGCAAAAACCAGCATGACTTGGCGAGATGCAAAACCTGTCCGAACGACGAGGTGACGCAAGATGCCTCGCTGTGTCATTCGATCGTATGCCGGCACTCCAACCTTGTTAGCTAGTCCCCGAACAGAATTGACAAGGGCGAGCGAAACCTCGCTTTGGACGAGGCAACGTTGAATGTCGATGAGATCATTCGTCCCACGACGATACTGACCAATCGTCACGACACCATCCTCTTGGGAAAACGGGAAAATGCTCTTTCCCCGATAATGTCTCGTATCCCCCATGCCTATGATCGGCAGGAACTTCGCGGGATAAGCGCCTTCAAGTCTTGAGAGAAAATGACGGACCCGGTTTTCTTTGAGTCGAAGCTCCGCGTCGTAGTGGAGATGACGCAATTGGCAACTCCCGCACTCCGGGTAGTACTCACAATCAGGAAGTACACGATCAGGACTTGGCACCTCAATTTCAACCAAATCGAGCACCCGATAATTTCGCTTATCTTCGATAAGACGTGCGGTAACAACTTCTCCGGGAAGCGCGTCGTTAACGAAACAGACTTTTCCCCTGTCAAGATCGCTCGCATTAACAGAGTCATCGTGACCATCGTTAAGGACGGTGCCCACTCCCTGACCTCGCTCGTTTACGTCGCGTATTAATATTCGAAACACAGTGTCCATTGTCACCATTGTAAAGCACCGCCGAGCGTTACGGCGCCCTTTCGGTTATTGACATATGCCGATAACTATGTATAATAGCTATAGATGGCATATGCCATAAATTAAAAAAGGAGGTAGACAATATGCCTAGAAGAGATAAAACAGGTCCGACGGGGGCAGGACCGATGACCGGAAGAGGTTTTGGATCATGTGCAGTCGGTGATGCGAAAGATCGCGGAATCGGCTTCGGCACGGGTCGAGGACTTGGTCGCGGACGCCGTTCCGGACGTGGTTTCGGTTGCGGTTTCGACAGAGGCTTCGGACGTGGCAGCGGTAGAGGTTTCGGTCGTGGTTTCGGCATGAACCGTGACTCATCGAAGTCTCAAAAAGAGCTTCTCAACGACCGCAAAAGCTTTTTACAAAGTCGACTCGAAGCGATCGAGAAGCAGTTGGAAGACCTTTAAGTCGATATTGAAGATAGCCGGAGGACACTCCGGTTATTTTTGATTAGAATGAATATGGATAAAGGCGAGCGCACGGATCAAGCTCGCCTACCTTTTGGAATATTAATGCCGTGATGTGGACGCACCCCATAAATAAGGAGACTTAAGTCATGTTGATCAAAACTCTGGTGGAAAACACGACCATAACTGATGATCTCAGCTGCGAGCACGGTCTTAGTCTATACATTGAAACGGCGAAACACAAAATATTGTTCGACGTGGGCGCAAGCGAACTGTTTCTTAAAAACGCGAATAAACTTGGCGTGAACATCGCTGACGTCGATTTCCTCGTGATCTCCCACGGACATTACGACCACGGCGGAGGTCTGAAAGCGTTTTTGCGGGAAAACGAAAAAGCCGAAGTTTTCCTGCATCGTCTCGCTTTTGAAAAATACTATGCTTCCCGCCTGAATGGCGCATTAGAGTACATCGGTATCGATGAAGACTTGCAACAAGATAAAAGAATCGTCTTCACGTCGGATCGTTTCTTTATCTGCAGCGGCATCGAATTGTTCTCGAATGTCGCTCAGATGGAACCGCTCCCGACATCGAACAGAGGATTGCTCAAAGAATACGAGGGAAATATGACCGATGACACCTTCGCACACGAGCAGAATCTAATCATCGAAGAAGACGGAAAAGTGCTGATGATCACAGGTTGCGCACACAACGGGATTATCAATATCCTTGAGCATTTTCACTCGATCAAAGGGAGAATGCCCGATTACGTGATCGGCGGTTTTCACCTCTCGAGCAGCTCCGGCGGTCATGAGGACCTTGAAACGCTTGATCGAATCTCACAATACCTCTTGAACACAAAGGCAAAGTTTTATACTGGTCATTGCACGGGACTTGAGCCTTACAAGATCCTGAAAGCCAAGATGGGCGACAGGATCGACTACCTCGCGACGGGCAGTGAATTGACAATCTAACAGAAGGAGCGGCATATGAACGATCATTGCGACCAGAACTGCAGCAGCTGCTCGGAAAACTGCGCAGACCGTAAAGAACAACAAGTAGATTTCACCGAACAGCTAAATGAACTGAGCAGCGTAAAGAAAGTGATCGGTATTATCAGTGGCAAGGGCGGTGTTGGGAAATCTCTCGTAACCTCTATGCTCGCGGTAACCATGAACAGGCTGGGCTACCGTACTGCCATTCTCGACGCAGATATTACGGGACCATCCATACCGAAGGCATTCGGCATCAAAGAAAAGGCGAAGGGTAATGAATTCAACCTCTTCCCTATCAGAACAACGACCGGCATCGATATCATGTCCATTAACCTGCTTTTGGAAAACGACACCGATCCCGTTATCTGGAGAGGTCCGATTATCGCCGGCGTCGTAAAGCAATTTTGGACTGACGTGATCTGGGGCGATATCGATTATATGTTCATCGATTTACCTCCGGGCACCGGAGATGTTCCCCTTACTGTCTTCCAGTCCATTGCCGTGGACGGAATCATCGTCGTGACATCACCGCAGGAATTGGTATCCATGATCGTAACGAAAGCTGTCAAGATGGCGGAAATGATGAATATCCCGATTGTCGGTATTGTGGAAAACATGTCGTACTTCAAGTGTCCTGACAACGGCAAAGACTACAAGATATTTGGCAACAGTCACATCGAAGACATCGCCGATAGGCACAACCTTAAAGTTCTCGCAAAAATACCCATCGACCCTAACATCTCGACCGCATGTGATCAAGGTACGATAGAGTTCTATGCAGGCGATTGGCTCGAGCAGGTTGCGAAAGTATTGGAAAAACATTGAAGATACTCTTGGGGTAGCTTAAAGTGAAACTCCCGAGACGATCCGGTCGCGATGGCTATCCATTCTATTGGATCGAGAATGTATAATATAGACCACTGCGTTGAGCGGCGTTCGCCGCTCTAATCATACAACGGAGCGGAAACCAGCTGATGCACGAGAATAAGGATACGTCAAAACAAATAGCGGAAAAGAGCGGACACGATTTCGTCCTCTCTCCTTCTCAGGGTCGCCAAAAAGAGAATATGAAAGCGGCGATTATCGGACTGTTCATGAACATACTCCTTGCCGCGCTCAAAATGTTTATCGGTGTGATCTCCGGCAGTATCGCTATTTTGGCGGACGGCTGGAACAATTTGTCCGACTCATTCAGTTCCGTCATGTCGATCGTCTCTCTTGCCATGGCGTCAAAACCGGCAGATAAGGAGCACCCCTTCGGACATGCGCGTTTTGAGTACATCGCATCGTCCGTCATTGCGATCGGGATGCTCATCGTCGCCGTACAGCTCGGTTATCAGTCACTACTCCGAACGATCACGCCACAGCCATTGAAGACGGACATCTGGACACTCGTTGCCCTTTTCGCTTCAATCGGAGTGAAACTCTTCCAGTTCTTCTTTTACCGTTATCGCGGCAAGAAAATCGTTTCGACCGTTTTGCTTTCCGCGGCGCAGGACAGCCTCGCCGACGTCTGGGCGACAAGCGGCGTGCTGGTTGCAACGGCAGCCTATGCGCTGTGGGGTTTAAACATTGACGGACCGGCTGGGCTTCTTGTAAGCCTTCTCATCGCATGGTCCGCGATCAGCATCATCCGCGAGATGGTGACACTCCTCATCGGTTCCAAGCCTCCCGCAGAGCTGACAGAAACAATTATCGAACGCATCTTGGAAACAGACCGCCGCATTCTCGGCGTACACGATCTGATCGTACACAATTACGGTCCCGGGCGTATCCACGCGACGGCTCATGTCGATCTCGACAGCCGTGAAAGCTTTCTTGAGACACATCTCATCGTCGATAGAATCGAGCGAAAAATCAAGCGCGACCTCGATATCGAGTTGCTTGTCCGCGCCGACCCGGCTAATATCCAAGACGAAGCGTACGCTGAAGTTCTGAAACAGCTTGAGGAAGTGACGGCATCGATCGCGCACGGTTTCGATATCCACAGCTTTCACTTGTTTCATACGGAAGACGGAAAGCTTGTCGCCTCTTTCGACATACATGAAAAGGGACCCTGTGCATTAAGCGACACGGAAGTATTCGACCTCATCCATAAGAAAATGCACGAACATAACGAAAACATCATTCTCTGGATCACGCTCGATCGCGAGTACACACGTTCTGTTCATTATGAGACAGTCAACTCCGCCGTCATATCCGAACCTGAGTGAATCTCTCTCAATTGCATTTGAATTGCTTGTCTTGTTAGAATGATTAGAGGACGGGCTATTGTAGTCTCGCCGAAGCAGAAACGAGGACATGTCATGAAGCATTTTTTGTCGGGTAACGAAGCCGTCGCGCGTGGTCTATATGAAGCCGATGTGCGCGTCGGCAGCGCTTATCCCGGAACTCCGAGTACTGAAATTTTCGAGAATCTCCACCCATATGAGAGCATCTACCACGAGTGGGCTCCAAATGAGAAAGTGGCAACGGAAGTCGCATATGGCGCCTCGATCGCAGGCGTCCGCGCAGTTGCGGCGATGAAACACGTTGGACTTAATGTTGCCGCAGATCCGCTCTTTACGGCGGCTTACAACGGTGTCGGGCGCGGATTTGTTATCATATCAGCCGACGATCCGAGTATGCACTCGTCGCAAAATGAGCAGGACAACCGCCATTACGCGAAAGCGGCGAAAATCCCGATGTTTGAACCGTCGGACAGCCAAGAGTGCCTCGACATGATGCGTGAAGCTTTTGACGTCTCCGAACGCTTCGACATCCCCGTTCTTTTCCGCATGACGACGCGCGTCAGCCATTCGCGTAGTCTCGTTGAATTCGGCGAACCCTTAAAACTTGAAGCGTTTCCCTACAATCGCAATACGAAAAAATACATCGCCTCGCCGGCGAATGCGATGGTGCACCGCGTTGAGTTGGAAGAGAAAATGAAAGGTCTTGCCGAGTATTCCGAGACTTCACCCTTCAATCTCATCGAAAAGCGCGGCGATAAGATCGGCGTCATTAGCGCCGGAGGAGCGATGCTCATCGCCAAGGAAGTTTTTCCGGAAGACACATCGTTCTTAAAACTCGGTTTTACTCATCCTCTGCCGATAAACTTGATCCGCGACTTTGCCGAGAGCATCGAGACGCTCTACGTCATCGAAGAACTCGACCCGTTCATGGAAACAGAGATCAAAGCTGCCGGGATCGACTGCATCGGCAAAGACGTCGTGCCACCCATGTACGAGCTGAATCCAACGCTGTTGCGCGAGGCACTCACAGGCGAAAAGGTCGCCACGCAGGAAGTCGATGCAAAAGCCATTCCCCGCCCGCCCGTACTCTGTCCCGGATGTCCGCATCGCGGTTTCTTTTACACCATGTCAAAACGCAAAGACGTAATCGTCGCAGGCGACATCGGTTGCTACACGCTCGGAGGCTCGCCGCCCTTGTCGGCACTCGATTCAGTTATCTGCATGGGCGCCGGATTCACACTCGCGATGGGTATGTCGAAGGCCTTTGAACAGATCGGCGAGAAGAAGACGATCTTCGGCGTGTTGGGCGATTCCACCTTCTTCCATAGCGGTATCACCGGCGCGATCGAGATTCTATACAACAAAGGACATGTTATCCCAGTCGTTCTCGACAACAGCATCACGAGCATGACGGGGCAACAGGACAACCCGGGCACTGGTTACACGCTTATGGGAGAAATCGCAGACGTCGTTTCGATGGAAGCGATCTTCCGAGCTGTCGGATATAAAAAGATTTTCACTGTCGACCCGCAAGATCTCGACGCCATGAACAGGACCGTTGACGAGGCGATCGCCTGTGAAGAACCGTGCGCCATCATCGTCAGACGCCCCTGCGTCCTGATCAAGCGCATCAAGCACGAACGGGGTCTCTGTGTCGTCGACCGCGACAAATGCAAGAGTTGCCGTCGTTGTCTCACGGTCGGTTGTCCCGCCGTGTTCTTTGAAGACGGAGAAGCGACGATCGATCCGAATCTCTGCATAGGCTGCACCGTCTGTATGCAGGTCTGTCCATTCGACGCGATCGACAAGGAGGAAGAGTGATGAACAACGATGTCAGAACGATTGTCCTCGCCGGCGTCGGCGGACAGGGCACTATTCTCGTCAGCCGCGTGTTGACAACGGCTCTGATCGACGCGGGATATGATGTCAAAATGAGCGAAATCCACGGCATGGCGCAACGAGGCGGTAGCGTCTCGACGACTGTCCGCTATGGCAAAAAAGTCGAATCCCCTCTCGTCGGAAAAGGCGCTGCCGATATTCTCGTCGCTTTTGAGCAGATGGAGGCCGTGCGCACCGCTCCTGTCCTTAAAAAAGACGGTATCATCGTCGTCAATGACTACAAGATCATGCCTCTGCCCGTCGCATCGGGGGCGGCTGCATATCCGGACAATTACATCGAAGTGCTCTCAAAAGCGTTTCGCGTGATCGCCTTTAACGCAGGACAGGCGGCAATCGAACTTGGCAACGCGCGCGTCATGAACATCATCCTGTTGGGCGCGATGGTTGAAGCCTTCGATATGGGTAATCTCGATTGGGACAGCGCCCTCGTGAAACACGTGCCGCCGAAGTTTTTAGATATCAACCGCAAAGCGTTTGGGATGGGACGCTCTATGGCTCGAAAAGAAAACGTATAACTGAAAGGATTCGAGATGACTGATCAAAACGTGAAACCATTAGTCTCAGATTTTTCTCTCGCCTATGGTCGCCAGCGATCCGCCATACGTGAATTGTTTGAGTATGGAAAACAAAAGGGTCGTGAAGTGGGTAACGCGTCGATCTTCGATTTCAGCATCGGGAATCCGAGCGTTCCCCCGCCACCTCAGATTGATGAGGCTTTTTTCTCACTGTTAAAGGAGTGCGATCCCCTCACACTACACGGTTATACAAGTGCCCCCGGTGATATCGAGGTCAGAAAAGCGATCGTTGGTCAAATCAATCGCGAATACGGGTGTACGTATGATGAAAAATCGATTTACGTCACGTGCGGCGCCGCGGCGGCGCTGTCGATCACGTTTCGCGCGCTGTCAATCACGGGCGAGAGAAATGAGTTCATCACCTTGGCCCCGTATTTTCCCGAGTACGTATGCTACGTCGAAGGACAAGGCGCGAAGCTCGTCGTCGTCCCGCCGAAGTTGCCCGATTTCGGCATTTCGCTTGAGGGAATCGAGAACGCCCTCACGCCGGCGACGCGAGGAATCATTCTGAACTCGCCCAACAACCCGACAGGGCGCATCTACAAGACGGAAGAACTCGAAGCGCTCGCCGACCTCCTCCACAAAAAAGCGCGTGACATCGGTCGCCCCATCTATATCGTCTCCGACGAGCCGTATCGCGAACTCGTCTATGACGGCTTGGTCACACCGTTCATACCGAAAATCTACAAAAATACAATCGTCTGCTACTCGTACAGCAAGGCATTCTCCATGCCGGGAGAGCGCATCGGCTACGCGCTCGTCCACCCGGAAGCCGATGCAGCTCGCGACATCTGTGACGCCATCGCCGGCTCTGCGAGATCGCTCGGATACGTCTGCGCGCCGTCGTTGGTACAGCAAGTCGTCAGGCTCTGCGCCGACGTCAAACCCGACCTCGCCTCTTACGACCTCAATCGTCGAACGATGTACGAAGGCTTGATGGCAGTCGGATACAATTGCGTCAAGCCGGAAGGCGCTTTCTATATGTTCATTGAAGCGCCTGGAGGTGACGCACAAGCCTTCTCCGACTACGCGAGATTGAATTACAATCTCCTTATCGTGCCGTCTGACAGCTTCGAATGCCCCGGCTATCTCCGCGTGTCCTACTGTGTATCCTTGGAACGCATCAAGTCGTCGATGCCCTTATTCGACATGTGCCTGAAATCGTTCAAGCGCGATAATAAGATGAAATAGTCGTATGGTTAATGACAAAGCGATACCGCAATTACATGATGTGGTTGCGGCATTGCTTTGTAAGTATTGAGAATACGAATGACCGAAAGAAAAAATGTACCTATGCCCCCTTGGCTTGAGATCAGGGATAGGAAGTTATTGAAGATTCTAATCAACCATCAAATCATAAAAGTCACTACACATTTTCATAAGCGTCACAGTTCGGTAATCACGAAGATCGAATCCCGTTATTTGCTCGAGCGTTTTCAAGTATTTGATCATTGTGTTTTTATGAACAAATAATTGATCCGCAGTTTTCGATATTACACCATTGTTAGCGTAAAACACCTGGAATACTCGAAAATAATCTGTCTGATTCTCTCGATCGTATTTAAGTATTGGTTCGACAACCTCTCCGACTAGCAGTTTCATTTCTTGAGAATTCTTTAGTTCCGGAAACAATCTGCCCACACCTAGTTCACTATAAAATAAAGTAGAATGTGATGACGGATTTTTAACTGTTGCCATTTTGCATGCAGTCAATGCCTGATTGTAAAGCTTTGGAACACTTTCCACACCTCGCACAATGCGGCTTATTCCGACTGAAAAAACAATGCCTTTGAGCTCCATCCCCAAATTAAAAATAGGCAACACAATTCTATCTAAATCTGTTTGTTTCAAGGATTGTCGCACCTGTAGCAAAGCGACTATGGAGTCGCCATGGTCAAGAAATAGTACACGGGGCGAAACGGAAATGATTGCTTCTCTAATCATCTGACGCATACTAAAGCTAATGACGTTGGCTCGAGATGAAAACTCATTCTTCTGCATATTTTTTCGCCCAACATGAATAACAAATACGACAAGATGTTCTGAAAGGTCGATATGAAGCTTCTTTCCACGTTGGATAACAATGTCCAAATCTTCATATCTTTTTTCAATAATATCTCCCAAAAGATCCCCAGCAATTCGGTTCTCCTGTTGCAGAAGCGAAAAATTATGCATTTCCTGTATTTGTATGATTCGAGCCACAAAGGGCAATACTGCTATTGACAGCTCATAATCTGCCTCTTCCGTCTGAATGGCAACGAGGTAACCACAGTGCTTTTGAGGAAAATCAATAGAAATGGAGAGAAACCGCGTGTTCTTGCCTTCAACGGGATATGTCATTTCATGGATAAACCTGACGTTACATTTTTCTTGATTTGATAACATAGCAAAAGCGCTATAGACTGCATCATCGTGAATTGTATCGCTGCCTGCCAAAATTTTGCCTGCTTCATCGAGCAAAAATACAGGTTGTTTCAAGCTTTCAGAAACAAAACTACATAGAGACTTATATGAGCTGTCCACCGCTATATTAAAAAGATGACCGTAAATAGAACTGGCCACCTCTAGAGTTTTAGCCTTTTGATTTAGAAGCAATCCATAAATTGGATCCATGTAATGACTGTAAGGACGACTCTCAGGGATCGCCAACAACGGGACATTGAGCCGATTTGCGCAACGTTTCATTGACTCGCCAATAGTTTTAAGATAGTCGCCGGGCTTCAAAACAAGTGCTGAAATATTACGTTCGCTAAGTTCCTCCAACAGTAAACAACCTCGTTCATCATCTCCGCCGAAAGCAAAACCTGAGGAAAATAGGATTTCTCCTCCTTTCAGCCAATGCGTCACCGTCGGAACCTCAATAATATTAGCGCCCCTCACTACACGACCGACACCTCCCTCTCCTGCCACAAAATGAATATCCTTGTATTCAGGCAATGCAATGACATCAGCAACTGTAATTTCCATTATGACTCCTAGAACTCGCGTTATCCATTACCATTAGGTGACCACCATATTTCTTGCTAAGACTGTTATTTGACATTAGGCACTAAGCTAATACAATCAAGTATATTATGCGTGATCGTTTCAAGCTGCGGGTATTTACAGTACGAAGCATCTCCATAAAATTATAACCCAAACCAAGGTGTGGGATGATCATACATCCCACATCTTGGGCACACGGTTGCGTTAAGCAACAGTCAGATTACTTTTTCATGTAAGCAATTTCTTACTTACTTTCATTTACTTCAAAGAACGGTGCCAGTTGATCCTTTGTTGGTTTCTTCTTGCTTACGACAGTCCCTATGATGAGAGCAATAAAGGCCAGCGGGAATGAAATAAAGAACGGATTAATGCCCAATGGCGCATCAACGATAAAGAGTACCAATTGAGTTATGCCACCGACAGCGGAACTGAGAATAGCCCCAAATCTGGTGATTTTCTTAGAGAAGAATAAACCCATCACCGGCAAGAAAATTGCGGAAGCAATCAACGAGCCAGAAAACTCAAGTATTTTTACGAGTGTAGGTAGCCATAAGGCCACAAATGTCGACACAAATGCAACTACTACCATCCCCCATCTACTTAGGGTGCGATACTTATCTTCAGGAAAGTCACGTTTTTTAATCTGCTTGTAAATAGCAGGAATGAAATCGTAACTCAAATTCATGTTGGCGGCCGTCATGAAAGCATTAAAGGACGAGATTAGCGCTGCGATTATGCCCACGAAAATAATTGACGTGACAAAGGGAGAAAACAGCTTTTGACTCATTTCGACTGCAACCATATTATCCGACTGGCTTGGGTCCCAATTCGGGAAAAGCACAAACGCCGCCAACCCTGCCAGCAGTGTCCCAATACACACCGGGATATAAATTAGCACAGCAAGCAGGCTGCCCTTCCTAGCATCCTTCGTCGACCTTGCGGAAACAAGCCGCATCCATAGAGTCGGTTCCACGGCGAATGCCAAGACGAGAGGAACAGAAATCGCTAATATATTGTCAATTCCCATCCCGAAGAAATTGAGAAAACTAGGAGGAACGGTTGATGTCACGTGTCCCAATCCACCTGCCTTGTTTACTCCAATAACACCTAGGAGAATACTTGCGACCAAAATAAGTCCTCCTTGGATGTAATCAGCATACACCGTGGATGCAAAGCCACCAATCAACTGGAAAATTAAAACGATTACGAAACAGATTAATGCAGAAACATAATGACTGATGCCGTACAAATAGAACAAAAATTCGTGGAAAACGAGGAAACTCAATGCAGCGTACCCGCTAAGAGCAACTACCCAGACCAAACTAATCCACGGACGTATGCCCTCTCCATAACGGACATCCAGCATATCACCTTGCGATATATGACCGGATTTTCGAACCTTTTTTGCAATGAAAATTGCCGCAAGCACGAAAGCAATCATTTCAGCACCGGCTAAATACCAAAAAGCAGAAACTCCTACCCTGTATCCTTGTCCGACATTCAAAAAGATTGTTGCCACGTCCAACCATGCCGCAGCTATCGTAAAACCGACGGCAGTCCAGTGCATTTTCCCGCCGGCAACGAACCAGTCTGATACGGTGCCCTCATCTTGAGCACGAGCCTTTTTTATCCCGTAAATAATTGTAATTACAAGATAAACCGCTAAGAATATTGGGAACAATGTTGTGTATTTCATTTTAACCTCTCCTCTCTCAAGTACACATGCACCTCAATATCTGTATTAGCAATTGCCTACAAGCATCGCCTTTACACATAGTTTGTCTCTGCTCGCGAGGATTGCCTCGTTCGCCTCCTCAATAGAAAAACGGTGAGTAATCAATTTCTCATACGGGAAACGATCAGCCGTATTCTCCAACATATGGAGTGATCTCGCTATCTGCGCATTTGGATAGGCAAAAACTCCATGGATATCCAAGTCCTTATTGACAATTAATTGCGGGTTAATATCGACAGTTCCAACATTTGAAAAATGTCCGAATTCAACAACTTTACCACCGGCGCGAACAAGCTGAAGTGACTCGCCAAAAGCAGACGGCACGCCCGCCATCTCCAGAACGACATCAGCACCCAACCCTGCTGTCAGTTGACGAACCATCTCGACGCGTTCCGCTACCGTTGTCTCACTTAAGTCAATTAGGATATCAACTCCAAATTCCTTGGCTAAATCTTTCCGAATAGGAACTGATTCGATACCAATAACCGGGTACGCTCCAGCTTCTTTCGCTGTCGCCGCCGCAAGCAATCCAATAGAGCCTAGACCTTGGACAACAACCGATGAACCCACACCCATACTGTCTCCACTTCCGGGCATTCCAGGACCAAATGCTCGTTCAACAGTTCTCGTTGCACAAGCAAACGGATCAGCTAGCGCCCCTACTTCATAGCTCATAGTGTCGGGGAGTTTAAACACCCAAGATCCTGGCAATAAATACACGTACTCGGCGTATCCGCCGAAGACAGATGGCGATCGATCAATTCCCATTGTGATCCCGTATATGTCGCAGTTGGTGCACATATTGTTTCGGTGGGGAATGAATCGGCAATAATAGCATGTGCCGCAATTCATGGTCGTACCCAGAACGACCCTGTCTCCTTCAGATATATCGTTTCCCAACATATCTTTCCTAGGAAAATCTTTGCCTAATTTAACAAGTTCTCCTGAAAACTCGTGACCTAAGATAATTGGCTTCGGAACGTCCAGCTGACCATGATAAATATGTGGATCTGTGCCGCAAATGCCGCATGCACATACACGCAAAAGAGCACAATCATCTTCAACTGCCGGAATATCAAATTCCTCAAGCCTCATGTCTTCAGGTCCATAAAATACATTTGCTTTCATTTTGGTTTTCATGATATTTCTCCTTTCAATTCAATAATTTCTGCAGAATCACGACTATTCTCTAGCCATCGAAACACCGATCATTTTTCCTCCAATAACATCTCCACCTCCCTAATTTTCGAGTCCACGATATCCTCAGGTATAAAAACTAATTTACATTGAGGACATTGAGGAAAGACATGAGTAAAAGTATTTCCTAAATACTCAAATCTAATTTCTTCAGGCTCCATGATTCTCTGACACCTTTCACAAATGAGCGGTTTATTTCTTATTTCCTCTGACATGGCATCTACGGTTCGACAATTTTCATGCGGTGACTATAGACATTGTTAACTTGATAAGTGTTGTCACAGATTATGGAATACTCAACCCAGACAGTAGTTGCCCCTATACTCAAATAGCTAATAAAAACACCACTATCCTGATATGATGCCTTTCTTCCTTGCTTTTCAGCTTCGGTAATGACACATTCAACATCCTGATCCAGGATCAGCTGCATCATCATCTTCTCTCTAACATCTTGCGGAATCTGCAGATCGACAGACTCAGTAACCATTGGTTCCTCAGAATTGGTCACATGCGATAGCTCCTCCTTTATTGCGATTCTCAACAACTGGCGATTTCTACGATGGTCTGAGATATCGGTCGCATGAACATACTTCATTTCGTCCAAGCTCGGGAAAAGATAATCAAGTATGTGTTTGGATTTTTTACCAGACCATAAGAAAAGGTCATTACAATTGGCACAATATGTAACATAGGGAAGGCGACTTTGTTCCGATCGTTCGCGCAATATTTTATTGAAAATCGCGGGATTGCCCGGATAGATCAATCCTCCGAAACCACAGCACTGAGCAAGCTCTCCATGACAATCAAGCTCTGAAAAATCGCAATTCATTTTGCGCAAAAGAGATCTCACCGCAATTTGTTCCTGCGGGAAGGAGCGACTGGAACATGGGTCAAACAGGGCAATTGATCTATCACAGGCTTTCTGCTTGTCCGGCATCTTAAAGCTTGATGAATCCATAACTTCCCACAATGAAATCAATTGAATTTTCTCCGAGAAATTTGAGATATATTTTCTACAACTCGAACAAGACGTGATGACTTTGGGGGAATCCAGTGATTTCCAAGTTTCCAAGAATCTCTCCGCAATGGTCGTCTCTGTTTGAACTTGACCTGCCCATATAGCTGGAGCACCACAACAGTGTAAGTCAATTGCTACTTTATGGTCGAACTGTTGAAGAAGATATCGGTACGATTGCAAGACGTAATCCGGATTTGAAGAGCCTAAATGACAACCCGGGAAAAAGATATAATCGACATCTTCTGTTAATGGGGGCACCCCAACAAAAGCATGACTTTCATTTTCAGATAAATCTCGAAGCCAATAATCATAAAATGCTTCCGGCATTTCACCGGTGGATTGCATGATCTGGCGACTGCGAAGGTAGACCTCTCCCATGTCCACACCCTCAGGACACACCGTCTTACATAATCCACACTGATTACATCCGCAAATCCTTCTAATATTCAGCTTGTCATGGAGCCTTCTCTGGGTTTTTAGACTTTGTTGAGCCTCAACAATATAGGTCGGCGGCGATAACCGTCCCTCACGCATTAACGTACAACTTGTCATACATTTATCGCACGAGCATTGAAGACATCGGTTCGCCTCACTCACAGCTTGAGCAAACGTACCATCCTTTGCAATAAAATCCGCATATTCTATCTTGTGTGGAGTATAGGGAAATCGGACAGTTTCCTTGTTTTTTTGCTTAGGAGAGACAAGTATTTTATTCTTCGCATATTGATCAATTATTGATGACAGGGCTTTTCCTAATGCAATTTGTTCAATTGGGTTGCGAGAAGGTTCGCACCTGATGAACAGCACATCGTTTTGAATAAAACATTTATACTCATCTTCTTCAATGACTACAGGAACAGTATCTATTTTATTGTCTAACTCTAGAATCTCTAATGATGAAATTCCGGAAACAACAAAGACACGTGCGTCGTATGCTTCGTTTTCACACTGGATTCCGTCAACACCGAACTTAGAAGAGAATGAATCAAAAAATTGTAGCAGAGAATAATCCTCGTAAAGAAAATCCAGCGAACTTTCTTTGTCAAGGTCTATTGATCTTCTACATGCTGAGAGTACGTCTAAATCAGGATCGAACAGATCAATTCGATAACCTTTCCTCAGCAGAATCAGTCCACATGATAACCCTGTGAAGTTTGCTCCGTCGATTCGAATCCGCTGTTTTCTTTTAGGAATGAAAGTACGTTTCCCCGCTAAATTGCCACTGACTTTACATAGAAAACGTTCAATTTCATTCACCCTAATTGATTCGTCGCATTCTCCCCGAAGGCATTTTTTCTCACAGAACCCGTTACATAAATTTGCGACACTCGACGGAAGTACAGATTTTTCAAAATATTCGATCGCCGCACTTTCTACATTGCCTTTTGATGTTTTTAATAGAATTGAACGCACTGGTATTTCAAGTGGGCAAGCAACCGTACAAGGAGGCAATGCATCATGGATGCATCTCGTTTTCTGCCCGAAAGCGCGAGCTCCATCTTCTAGTGTGTAACTAGAACCATGATATTCACTAGATCTTTTCGAAGACTTTCGTGTCATAACTACGTATGTTTCCTGCTATGTCGTTGACATCCTCTACAAGCGTGAAGGTACGACAACTACATTCCACTCTGTTTCACTTGCCCACATTAGCCTTAGCATCACACCGGATTATCAATTATTTCTTGAATCTCCTCGCGAAATGACATTTGCCCAAGCCGATATGGTTCAAATGTTTCTTCTATGCCCTCTTTTTGTTTTCTAAGCTCCTCAAGGATTTTTGAGGGACGCGCAGGGAGCTCGCGAATGCGAATATTACAAGCATCATGGATCGCATTCAAAATTGAAGCGTGCGGAGACGTCAAGTAGAGTTCAGCAGCCCCGCCAGAACCGTGCGGACCATATTCACGTGGGGTAATGTTGTGATGCACGTGAAGCTCGTCAGGAACCATGTCAATAGTTGGCACTCCGCTAGATAGTAAATTCGTATGCTTGTTGACATCATCGTAGTCCTCGCTAAGAGCAAGCCCGATTCCCTGAGCAAAACCACCGTAAGCCTGACCTTCCAATGATTGCGGATTCGTGACGACACCAACATCGTCCTCCATCGATACGGAGAGAACCTTTACACGTCCGGTAAGTGTGTCAACTTCAACTTCTGACATAAACAGACCGTAGGTGTACATTAAGAAGAAATTACCATGTCCATCGTTTGGGTCGATTCCCGTCAAATTTGCCTTCCCTGCTAAATCGAATACACCAAGATATTTTGTAGGGATTTCTTCCCTTTTCATCTCTTCGTATGTACGATATGACCCATCTTCTTTTTTCATTGCGCCTAGCAATTGTTTGGCAGCATCTAAGATTGCGTTTCCGATCATGACATTTGACCGGCTACTATAGGCACCTCCGGATTCGGGGCACGTCGCAGTGTCATTCATAACTAGATGTATTTGTTCCGGACTAAGACCGAGCGGTCTCACTGCTTCATGTGTGTGAATCAGTGCGCCCACATCGCCGCCTTGTCCCTGATCTGACCAAGTATTGAAACAGGTTACTGATCCGTCTTCGTTTAACTCAATCGCAGCTTCAGCTCTATCAGCAGGACCAAGAGACGCATGATATACTCCGCATGAAATTCCAACTCCCCTCTTCTTCTCCGGCGTCGATTCTCTTTTAGCCCTTTCTTTAGCTTCCAAATATTTCGGCTTCATATTGTCAATAAGCGTTGTCATCGGGTAGGCTTCCATGGGATGACCTGTCTTCGCAAGCTGTCCCTCCTTCAAAACGTTTATCCTACGCAACTCAAGTGGATCCATACCTAATTCGTCCGCCATTTGATCAACTAATTGTTCAAATCCTGCATAAATTTGCGGGGAAGCAAAAGCCCTAAATGCAGTCGTGAAATTGTGATTCGTAATTGCCGTTTTTGCCAAAACTGTCGCATTGGGGAAATAATAGGGCATACCTGTAAAAACAATTCCCTTAAGAATTCCGACTGTTAACTCAGTATAAGCACCGTTATCGTAGAGAATGTCAGCTTCCATCGAGACAAATTCTCCATTCTTGTTCGCACCTAACCTGTAATTAGCAAAAGAAGGCATTCTTTTACCGGTATAGTGCTGATGCTCTTCGTAACTGAGAGTCAAAGCGCAAGGTTTCTCCGTCGCAATCGCAGCAACTGCCATCAGGGCTAACGTATACGGTGTTGCAGCATATCCGAAACTTGCCCCTGTATTATTTTGGATCATTCGCAATTTCTCCGGAGGAACTCCAATACCTTTAGGGAGACTGTAAGAAGCAATTGCAATATCCAAACACTTACTTTGCACGGTCACGCGCCCTTCTTCATCAATGTACGATAAAGCTGTCTCAGGCTCGATAACTAGATGTGGTTGTCTCTGAGTAGCAAAGCGGTTTTCGACAACAACGTCGGCTTCCAACATCGCTTTTTCCGAATCGCCTAGAATAAGTGGTTGTTTTGCATATAAATTGGGAAAGTCGTGGATATCTTCCGCATTCACATCTATGGCATCAAGGACATTCAAGTACGTTGGGAGCAGCTCATATTCCACTTTTACTTTCTCTGCTGCATCTCTAGCTTCACGCCTTGTTTTAGCACAAATGATCGCTACGACATCGCCATAACGAAATACTTTGTCTTCTGCTAAAATGGGGCGTTCTTCACCACTTGCGGCACTCCGAGCCAACCCTGATGGCAGAGAAATACGGTTTGTTCCCTTAACATCTCGCCATGTTATTGCACGAACGTAGCCCGGCATAGACTCCGCTTCCGAAAAATCGATATCGAGTATTTTTGCATGATGTACTTTTGCCAAGACAACTGCTAGATGCAAAGTTCCTTCGGGCAAACGAACGTTCAGGTCATCTCCGTAATCACAAGTACCCGTTACTTTTGCAACAGCGGAAGGTCTCGGGTATGCTGTGCCATAGATCTTGCCATCAGAACTCATCGTATAATCAAGATCTTCCATTGTCTTTTCGCCACGCATCACTTCTGCAGCAAGCATCACACTATCAACTAAGGGTTTATATCCTGTGCACCGACATACATTATTGTGGCGTTTGAACCAGTCACGAACTTGTTCGCGAGTGGGACTATTGTTTTTAGAGAGTAAGCCATAAGCAGATACGATGAAACCCGGTGTGCAAAAACCACATTGGACGCCATTTCCTTTTATCCATGCTTTTTGAATAGGATGTAGATTGAGAGGCGTGCCGATGCCCTCTATGGTAATGATCGAGCTATTTTCTTTTATCTTGCTCATTTTCTCGATACAGGCACGCTTAACCTCACCATCTAAAATAACTGAACATGCACCACACTGCCCTTTTCCACAACCAACCTTGGTTCCCGTAAGTCCAAGCCGTCTCAAAACATCCGCAAGCGAGTCTCGTTCCTGATCAAACATCACCATTCGGTTAACGCCATTTATGTTCAAGTTCATTTTTTTCATTTCTAATTAATCCTTTCAATTTTGTTTGAGACAAACGGCATCGACAACTACGTGGTCTCAGAATTGCCGATATTCATCTGATCCCTTATTTTCAGTGCAGCGATTATTTTTTCGGGTGTAATTGGCAAATCGCGAATGCGCACTCCAATTGCATCATTCACAGCATTCACGATGGCAACGGCTGTCGGAATGATTGCACCTTCACCAACGCCTTTGGCTCCGAACGGACCGAGTTCTTCATTCGACTCTATGAGATATGTTTTCATGATGGGAGCATCCATCGATGTAGGAATAAGAAATTTGGAAAAAGAGGGAGTCAAGGTTATCCCTTTGTCCAATACGATTTCTTCCATGATCCCATAGCCCATGCCCTGGACAATAGCACCCTCTATCTGTTGCTCACACATCATCGGATTGATAGCTTTTCCAACATCGTGTGCTGCTCCTACACGAAGAACTGTTACTTCTCCAGTTTTCGTATCAACTTCAACATCAGCGACCTGGGTTGCATATATATAACATGCGTAAGCGTCACCTTGATTCGTCTCCTTATCAACGTCGGCTGTGGTGTTGTCGTACCAGGCAAATCCAATGAAACGCTTCCCCCATTCATGTGCTGCCTTCGCGAGTTCAGGGAAACTCATAACGACCTCACCAGAACCCTCTACAAACACTTTATTGTCTTTGACAATAAGCTGTTCGCCCTCATTAATATTGTTTAGTTCACCGCAAAACCTTAGGAGATGGTTCTTAGCGTCACGCGACGCTAACTGAACGGCTTTCCCCGACACAAATGTTTGTCGACTAGCGGTGCTCGCCAGTGCATCCGGCGTCGAATCTGAATCCCCACTTATGATGCGTACATGATCGTAAGGCACACCCAGTTCTTCAGCCGCTATTTGACAAAGTGCTGTATCCGAACCCTGCCCCATGTCGCAAGCACCTGACATAATCAAAACAGACCCGTCGTCGGTCACTTCAACAAGTGCTGCTGAATGATCGGGTCTATTAAAGCCGTACCCAACCCCATACAAATTACAACCGATTCCTCTTCCTCTTAACTTCATAGTGGATGCCTCATTCATTAAGATTGGTTTGTTCCATATACTCTTTCATTTTTTCAAGCGTTTGAGGGAAACCAACACCATACTCGAACGTTTGCCCTGTAGCAGTAGAGAGCCCTTCAGTAAGCGCATTTATATATCGGAACTCCCACGGATCCATACCTACTTTTTCTGCTAATTGATCCATCTGTGATTCATGGGCAAAGGCTGATTGCAAAATTCCAAATCCACGGTATGGACCACATATAGTGTTATTCGTATAAACAGCAAACGTATCAATATGAACATTTGGAACATAGTAGGGACCGGCAAGGTGAAGACCCGCCTTTTTTGTAATAAAATGCCCGATCGAACAGTATGCACCCTTGTCGCTGTAAATCTCGCCCTTCACAAATTGAAGTTTCCCGTTTTCATCACATCCCGTTTGGACATGAAGTTTCATGGGGTGCCTTTTGGTAGAACAAATCATTGACTCTGTGCGCGACCAAACAACTTTCACAGGACGTTTAGTCGCCCAAGCAAGAAGAGATGCCTGAATTTCTGTCGTGATATCATCTTTTCCACCAAACGCTCCTCCAGTGATCATCTGTTTAACACGAACCATGTTGTACGGCAGTGCCAACACCGGAGCAATTTGTCTACGGTCACGGAAAGGGTATTGCGTTGAGGTAAGAACATTAAGGACACCAACTTCATCAAAAAATGCAACGCTGGTCTCAGGTTCAATATATGCATGGTCGACGCGTTGAGTGGTATACGTATCTTCGATGATGTAACGCGATTTACGAATACCCTCTTCGAGATTTCCTTTTCGAACTTTTGTGTGTTGCAAAAGATTTCCTGCGTCATGCACTTTTGGAGCATTATCTGCTAAAGCATCCTCAACGGTAAACACCGCCGGTAGCTCCTCATATTCAACATGAATTTTCTGAATGGCAAGCTCCGCGATGTGAAGACTGTCAGCGGCTACCAGCGCAACTGCATCGCCGAGCATTCGCACTTTATCATCTGCAAGAACAGGCTGATCAAGAAGATCTAGTCCGAATAGATTTCTACCGGGAATATCCTTAGCAGTGACCACCGCGTGAACTCCCGGTATTGAAAGAGCTTCACTTGTATCAATGCTCAAAATATTAGCATGCGGAAAAGCGCTTCTTAACGCCTTCCCGTATAGCATATCCGGCATATAAACGTCTCCGGCATAGAGGGCTTTCCCGGTAACTTTCGCCTCAGAATCCTTGCGAATGACTCGTCTACCTACGGTCTGATTCATATCAGTCATCATGCACCTCACTCATAACCTCAGATTCAGCAGTTCTTCCCTTTTGACAAATGGACAGCTTCGATTATTTTTTGATAACCGGTGCAACGACAGAGGTTTCCTGAAATTGCGATCCTTATTTCCTCATCAGAAGGATTCGGATTACGATCGAGCAATGCTTTTAAAGCAACAATAATGCCAGGCGTACAGAATCCACACTGTACAGCCCCAACCTCCATGAAAGCACGTAAAAGGTGGTCGTACTCTCCTTGCTCGACAATGCCTTCAATGGTCACAATTTCTGCGCCTTCAGCTTGACCGGCAAGTAATAAGCAAGAAGCAACAACATCTCCATTCATCAAAATTGAGCATGCGCCACATTCGCCTTCTGAGCATCCCTCCTTTGTACCTGTAAGGTGAAAACAATCTCGAAGCACATCAATAAAGCGCATTGACGGATCAAGCTCAGCTCTGTATTCCCGTCCATTAATATTGAATATCATCTCCCTATCCACCGTACTATTCCTCCAATAAACGTCCTAACGCTCTCTCTAAAGATGCCGATGCGATCGCGCGCTTATACGGTGCCGTAGGTCGATTGCCAAGAACCTCTGCAACAGTTTCATCCAATACTGCGCAAGCGTCCCTGATAGAATCACCTGTCAGCTCTTTTCCGTGCAAAACATCTGAGACGTTCGGACAGAGATACGCTTTTCTTCCTGCGGCACCGACCGCGATCTTTGAATTATCAATGACGTTATTAGAGGAAGTCACAGCAACGGCAAGACAGATGCGAGAAATCGCCTGAGCCTTCCTTCTTCCGATTTTTTCAAAGGCACTTTTTACTTGTACCTTTGGAATACGAATACAGGTAATTAATTCATCGTGCTGAATGCAAGTTTTATTCATGTCAATGATCAACTCGGAAATAGGCACACGTCGGATGCCCCGTATACTTGCGAGTTCGACAACTGCATCAAAAACCATAAGAGGAGGTATACTATCAGCCGCCACAGCGGCATTGCCCACATTTCCGCCTATCGTAGCACGGTTTCTAATTTGCGGAGCGGCAACTTGAGAAGCTGCCTCAGCCAGTGCTAGACAGTACTTCAAGATGAGATCATTCTTTTCAAGCTGGGCAAATGTAACGGTAGAACCTATGACGATCTCATCATGTTCCTCGTGAACACGACTGATTTCGGGAATCCCGCCGATATCAACAAGACACGGAGGTGAAACAGACCAATCATGTATTTGGATGATCAAATCAGTTCCTCCTGACAACAGCTTCGCTCCCTCATTCATTGCCATCATATGAACAGCTTCTTCAACGCATCTCGGTTTTAAGTAAACATCGATTCTCTGCACTAATGTTTTCCTCCGGTTTATTCTTTTACTCCTTAATTTGGGAAGAAAAGACGTAACGTTTCACCTGCAAAAATCTATTCTAACGCTATCGCCTTAACTGGACACCACTGTGCACAAAGACCACATCCGTCACAATATTGAGGCTCAACTAAGCGCGCTCCATCGCCCTGCTTAATAGCACGAAAGAAACAAATCTTTTCACATAAACCGCAATTCGTACAAAGATTTTCATCAATTTTTGCGAAAAGAGGCGGCATCTGCGCCAATTTTTCAACAGTCGTAATGGGCTTTAGTGCAATTCCACGTATTTCATCAAACGATTTATATCCGTGATTATCCATCCAATCATCCAAATCCTTGAGAATTTTCCGAACTATATCGTAACCGTTCCACATCACAGCTGAGCAGATTTGTACGGTTGTCGCTCCGAGCATAATGTACTCAATTACTTCTCTAAAACTGGTGATTCCGCCAACAGCAGAAATAGGAATGTCCACGTTGCTTGCAACTTCACTAACATGCCGCATAATTATTGGTCGAATAGCTGGTCCGGTATAGCCGCCATACGCATTAAGATATGGTCTGCCTGTTTCGATATCAACTCCAGCAAAAGATCTAACCGAATTGCTAATTGTTATCCCGTCAGCGCCCGCCTCTTTAGCGGCTTGGGCTATCTCCACAAGATCAGAAACATTAGGCGTCATTTTAACCGTAAAAGGTAGTTTCGAAGCACCTTTTCCGGCCTTTACCTGCGCATATGTTCTTTCAGGGCTTTTCCCAATATGCATACCAACCGTCGATGCAGGCATTGGACACGAAACGTTGAGCTCAAAAATATCCACCATCCCTGTAGACTGTAGTTCTTCCACGAGCCTCGCTGTATCTTCCGGATCAGGCATAGCTAAAAGGCTGACATGCATAACGGCACCAGCCTGCTTTGCTATTTCCAAGTCTTTTGTTACCCATTCTTCTCTTGTTTTTGTCGTAAACAGTTCCAGATTCACCATTCCTATCGGTCTGTTATTGTACTTATGAAGAAAAATTCTTCCATTTCTCGGATGAGCCGCCCAGTCTTGTTTAGGACCAATCGTTTTCGGAATAACGCCACCGAAACCAGCAACCCCGGCCAGCCTCATTCCCTCACCATCAGAACCGGGTGTAGCTGATGCTAAAATCAAAGGATTTTTATACCGAACACCACAATAATTAACACTTAAATCTGCCATGTTCCCTCCAACAAATTCTGTTTGCTTGCAGCTTGCGCAAATTGTCTTTTTTATTAGTTAATGACCGTCAATTGATCATTATTCCCTATTGTTATACAACCACGATTCACCGTTTTGAATCGTTACTCTGCGACCCCGCACCAGTCTATAACAGTTGCTATAAGTACCTTTATGCTGTTGAGATAATCGTCAATATCCACCCATTCATTATTCGCATGCATTTGCTCTGTCATTCCGGGACCGAAAATAACCGTAGGAGTCTGTCCATAAGTGTTTAAAAATCTGGTATCTGCCGCTCCCTGACGACCTGATATGACCGCAGTTTCTCCCAGAATTGCTTCATAATGATGAGAAAGACATTCAACGATAGGACTGTCCTTCGGCAATTCGGAAGGGTCAGCAAAATATCCCTTGAAAATGATTTCTGGAGGATTTGCAGCCATCCACTCATCATTCTTCGTTTGCTCAAGAATGTAATCTACAAATTCTTGCTTTACAGTATCCGAATCCTCTCCCGGCACCGTTGCAATGGATCCTTTGAGCACACATTCGTCCGGGAAAGCGCTTGCATAACTTCCGCTTTCAAAAATACCGACACTACACGGAATTGATTCGATGATGTTGGGATACAGGTGGTGACTAACAGTATTAAGACGTAATTGTTCGTATGCTTCGATAATTTTGGTCACTTTATAGCCAAGTTCTATCGCACTAATTCCGTCAAAACGCTTTTGAATTCCAGCTGCTTTCCCGCGGATATTAATTTCAAACCAGATCCGCCCGATTGACGCAGGTTGTATACACATACTTGATGTCTCACAGCAAATACCTGCATCTGCACGATATCCAGCCATAACACATGCGAGAGTTCCGTTCCCGGATAGTTCTTCATCGATCACATACTCCGCAATAACATCACCCTTCAATTTGATCCCCATCTTGACGATAGCGTCTAACGCCATAGTAAAGGCGGCAACCCCCGATTTCATATCCGAAGTGCCCCGCCCATAAATACGATTATCAGCAATCTCCGCAGACCAACAACCGTACATCCAGTTGCTTGCGGGACCTTCCGGAATAACGTCAACATGCCCGTTGAAAAGAAGTGAACGCCCTCCCCCCACGCCTTTGAGAGTCGCAACAACATTTGGACGATTTGCGTAGGATTCTACGTCTACGTGAACAAATGCAGGATGTTTGCTCAATTCTTCTAAATTTGGTACAAACGAGTCAACTTGAAATCCAGCTTGCAGAAGATAATTCTTCAGAAATTTCTGAATACCTAATTCATTACCGGTTACACTCGGAATGCGCACGAGTGCTTGTAGAAACTCGATCATTTGAGCACGATGTTGATCAACCCAGCTTATAATATCGAAAGGATCCATGTGATTCTCCTATCCTTTTGTCAATCAGCTTCGTTTTTTAAACGATCAATTGTATTCAGTTTATTCACTTTTTTGACAAATTGGACAAATATTCGTCCACTTTTGGTTTCAAATTAGTGTGCTTTTAGCACATTATGCGCATATAGCGACTTGTAAATACTTGGAAGTCGATTGACTACCATGTTTAAATATCGAATCCACACCGGGGCTTACCCATTCTTAAGTGCAGAGGAGAACTATCCAAAAATTGGGATTCGTGAAAAATGTCAACGATTTTAAGAGTTATGAAAAAAGCCTCTGGTTCTAAAATTCGTCAAATAAATAGTCATTGTCTCTGCAGAAGAATCAAGCCATGGAACACCCATGGCTCAAAGATAGAAAGATTAACCAGCGCTTCAAACTAATCCAAATCCAGCAGTCGTGAGGCGAAAACGGAACAAATCGTCAGGGAACGGCTCAAAGCACGATACGGCTGAAGTGCAGCTCCCTCTCCTCAAACCAGGCGAACTCTTCGAAGCCGAGACTGTTCAGGTAAGCGATGGTTTCCATCACGTAGCGACCGTTCTGCTCGACGCGGTGGGCGTCCGATGCGACCGTCAGGAATCGCCCTCCAAGCTCACGGTATCTATTTAGAATAAGCGGATCCGGCATGGCGTCTTGCAACGTGTAGCCTTTATGCTTGATCAAGGCGCTGATCGTCCCCGTATTGATTTCAAGGACTTGCTCGTTCGCCCGCATTGTTCTGAAGAGTCTGTCGAACGAATCGGGGGCATGCCTGTACAGTATCTTCGACTTAACCTGCGGCGCATAGCGCGAGAAGAAATCGTAGTGCGCCACGATGCGAGAACATGAGAGCTCTCTCGCCGATTGCTCGATCATATCGACGATGCGCGGATAGAATTCCCCAAATGCTTCCGTATAGATCTCCTCCCTGTGAAAATAGGGATCCAGTCCATCGTAGAAATGGACGGCGACGATCGTGTAGTCAAAGGGATATTGTTCATCCAACTCTCTCAATTGCGTGCCGTTATCCGGCGTCCAGCCAAACTCCAACGACAAAAGAAATCCCGGCTTATCGCCCGCGTTTCGTTTCGACGGCATACGCCGACGATCGTAATACGTCTCAATGTAAGAAGGAACGTCGACTTCCCACAGATTCTTCTCCGTCGCGAAGACATCAAGATCATGATGATCGGAAATGGCGAACCCGTGCAATCCCCTTTCAATAGAAATTGCCTCAAGCTCTTCAAACGTCTGTTTCGCGTCGGGCGACCAGCCTGTCAAATGATTGTGCGTTTCAACAAATTTCATCCAATTATCCTTTTAGCTCGATCTCGCCGTGGAGGAACTTCTCCTTCAACTCCCAAAGTTCCTGCGAAAGATCGACGTAATATTCCTGAGGGTTCTCAAAACGTTTGATCGAGTCCCACAGCGTGCCGAGCTGCTCTTGGCAGTACACTCGAATTTCTTCTATGTCACGCGCCTGATAACATGATTTACCCTTAATGAAGATTGGCTGAAGCAGCGGTTCAGCTCTGAAGTTGTACAATGTTTTGCGCTTCCAAGTGTGCTCAGGGTCAAAAATCGTAAGGGGTTTCGACTCATCGATCGTCTCATGGACCAACGTGATCAGGTCGGCTTCAACGAAACCGGTCTCTTTGTTGTAGAGGCGGTAAACCTCCTTTTCACCGGGGTTCGTCACTTTCTCGGGGTTATCGGAGAGCTTCATACGCGGTTCGGCGACGCCATTCTCCTCGACGAGAGAAAGCTTGTAGACACCGTTGAAGACGGGATCATCGCGCGAAGTTATCAGGCGCTCGCCGACACCGAACGAGTCGATCTTCGCTCCCTGATGCAAAAGCCCCCGGATGAGCTGTTCATCGACAGAGCTGCTGACCGTAATGGAGCAATCCTCCATGCCCGCCTCATCAAGCATTTTACGCGCGTTGATCGACAGATAGGCAAGGTCCCCCGAATCGATACGAATCGCCTTTAATCTGCATCCCATCGGCTCTAAAACTTCTTTCGCCACACGTATCGCGTTCGGCACGCCGCTTTTCAGCGTGTTATACGTATCGACTAGAAGTTGACAGTGATCGGGATACGCCAACGCATACGCTTTGAACGCCTCGTACTCCGTATCAAACGCCTGAACCCAGCTATGTGCCATCGTGCCCAATGCGGGGATATTAAACAACTTGCCGGCAAGTGTGCAGGATGTCCCCCCAACTCCGGCGATATAGGCGGCACGGGCACCGAGTACCGACGCATCGACTCCCTGTGCGCGCCGTGCCCCGAACTCCATGATCTCGCGCCCTTGAGCAGCGCGCAGAATACGTGAGGATTTCGTGGCGATCAGGCTCTGGTGATTGATGGTCAAAAGAAGCATCGTCTCAATCAGCTGCGCTTGAATGATGGGACCTTTGACCTTGACGATCGGTTCACCGGGGAAGATCGGCGTCCCCTCCGGTATCGCCCATACATCGCAAGCGAACTCAAAATGGCGAAGGTAATCGATGAAATCATCATCAAACAGACCCAACGCCTTCAGATAGTCGAGATCTTCTTCCGAGAAACGAAGGTTCTCCAAATAATTGACAAGTTGCTCGACTCCCGCCATAATGGCAAATCCGCCGCGTTGCGGTACATTTCGAAAGAACATGTCAAAAACGGCAATCGTTTCTTTCATGCCCGTCTTGAAATAGCCGTTCGACATAGTGAGTTCATAAAAATCGGTGAGCATCGACAAGTTAGATCGGTCACCCCGTTTTCTTACCATACGCTCTCTCCTTCAGCCTTTACGCTAATAGTCATTTCATATTATTTCGATCGGTGGCAAGGTCGCGCCACTTATCATACATTTAATCCTCATAAACACGGCTATTCCACCGACGGAAGCGACGCCCTTTTCGCGTCACGCCTTTCGTCTTCATACGGCCAACAGTCATCGCCGAATAACTCGGTGGCGAAATAGACGCGTTCCAAGACGAGCCCTTCCGCAGGCATCGTGGGACCTGCACACACTCTGTCGCGCGCTTCAATGATAGAAGCGAGTTCATGTACTGATATTTTACCCTGACCGATGTACACGAGCGTCCCCACAATAATACGCGCCATATGATAGAGAAACCCGTCAGCCGTCATCGCGATTACCAACTCTTGAAACCCGTCGATTCGAATGTCATGAAGTGTTCTGACGAGACGCTTTGTCGGCGATCCCTGATCCATAAAAGAAGAAAAATCGTGCGTTCCAAGAAAATATTCGCTCGCGGAACGCATGGCGTCGACATCGAGCTCACCCGGCACGAACGCCGTTGTGCTACGCTTAATAACCGGTCGTGTTTCACCCGTCAAAATCGTATACCGGTACGTCTTGCCAAGTGTGTCATATCGCGCGTAAAAACTGTCGGGCACGCATACGGCGGCGTGAACAACAACAGACTCCGGTAGTTTTGTGTTCCATGCTCGCGCGATTCTATCCGGCGGGATCGAAGTGGCGGACACAAAATCCGAGACGTGCGCGATCGCGGAGACTCCGGCATCGGTACGACTTCCCCCACGCAATGTAATCGTTTCTCCCGTCAGCGACATCCATGCGTCCTCTAGGCAAGCCTGAACAGAATGCGCATTCTTCTGTCGCTGCCATCCGTGGAAAGCAGTACCGTCAAATTCCGTCGCGATCGCATACCGCGTCATTTTTTCCGGGATTGTATTCACGTTTCTATCATATCACTGTTTAAATCAGACACCGATCTCATTCAAAGCTAAAATCGGATTGGCTTTCAGTTAGACAGTTTGTGCAAATTGTTTCGGGAAAACAAAATTGCACGCAAAAAATCATGCTACAATTTAGTTAAGCCATATTTATTTTAGTTTATTTGAGTTGATTTTTCGTTGGCTTAGACTCCGAAAGAGGAAAGACCATGGAAAAGAACAACTCGTCACCCACTACTGACAATCTGACGCTGGAAGGCATCCCCATAAGTGTCCGAAACGACTATCTCTTTAAGAAGATTTTCGGATCGGAAGACAGTAAAAGCGCTGTCGCGCATCTCATTCACCTGACGACAGGTATTCGCAAGGAAGATGTGAGCGATTTGACGATCTCAGATCCGCATCTTCTGTTTCGCAAAGTAAGAGATAAGAGGGGCATCGTCGACATCCACATCAAATTAAAGGATGGCAAAAGAATCAATATTGAGATGCAAAACCACTGGCATCCGTTCTATCCCGAGCGAGCCATCTATTATTGGTCGCTCTTGTATCAGGATACGTCGCGCGCAGGAGAAGGCTATAATAGGCTTAGCAAGTGCATTGGCATTCACTTGCTTAACGAAGCCTTCCGCTTGAGCGGGAAACTGCAATCGACGTATGCGATACGTGAAGAAGACGGCACGCTCTTATCGGACGTTTTGGAATTACACTTCTTTGATCTGACGAAGTTGCCTGAAGAGACGAAAGACCTGTTGCAAAGTGAGATTACGGAACTTGAACGCTGGCTGTTGTTCATACGAACAGACAGCCAGAAGGTACGCAACGCACTATCGGAAGGAGATAAACTCATGAGCGAATGCAATGAAAAAGTGAAATCTGTATTCTACACCCCAAGCGAGCGAGAGATCTACATCCGCGAACATATCGCTGAGATGGATCACTATTCGATCATGATGGAGAAATATGAGAGCGGTCTTGAAGAAGGCTTGCAGAGAGGCAAAGAAGAAGGTTTTGAAGAAGGTCTGCTGAGAGGCAAAGGCGAAGGCAAAGAAGAAGCGACGATCAATATTGCCAAGGCGATGTTACATGACGGGGTGGGTATAGATATCATCCAAAAGTATACGGGAATTGATTGTAAACAGCTCGAAGATTTATGAGCTGAGCATGAATGAAGTCAATTTTACTAACCTGCAATATCGCAATTTTGGATTAGAAAACAGTAAAAGAGGTCTCTCTTATGAGGCCAAACCTCCGGGAAACGCCAATAGCGGTAAATGCGGTTGCACCACAAAGACGAGTAGTAGCAAGCCCAAAAGAATGAAAGAGAATACGATGTCGATGGTCTTGAGCTTCGATGCGTGCAAACGCGTTCTTGCCGCACCGCCCCGGTAACAGCGCGCTTCCATGGCGACGGCGAGATCATCGGCACGCCTGAAACTGGAGATAAAGAGAGGAACGAGTATACTCACGAGTCCTCGGATTCTCCGCAACGGACCGCCCGTATCGTAATCGGCGCCGCGCGAGGATTGAGCCTTCATAATCTTATCCGCTTCATCGAGAAGTGTAGGGACAAATCGAAGTGCAATGGACATCATCATTGCGAATTCATGGACTGGAAAGCGAAGATAAGCAAGAGGTGACAACAAGCTTTCCAGAGCGTCAGCAATGGCGAGCGGGGTTGTTGTCAACGTCAAAAACATCGACGTATTCACCACCATCAAGGCTAAACGCAATGCCGTCAAGCCGCCCGATATCAGACCTTCACGCGTAATCTTGAGTGCGCCGAGCCGTAGAAGCACGTGACCCTCTACCGTGAACAGGTGCAACAGCGTCGCGAAGATAATAATAAACAGCAGCGGGCGAATGCTGCGCATGATCACCTTAATTTTAATCTGAGAAATGATCGCGATAACGATCGTCCAAAGGAGGAAAAATCCTAGGATACGTACGTCGCGTGCTGAAAGCGTCACCACCATCAGCACGATGGCGCCCAAGAATTTTACACGCGCATCAAGACGGTGTACCAGCGATGTCCCGGGGACCGACCGACCTAACATACTGCGCGCTTTCATGGTCTCTCTCTCTTACACAAGGGGCTATGTCGGAAAAATAATTGCCGTCTTAATTGGCGGAGCATTCTTCGGCTGTCGCTCTAAGAAGTGAATCCGCCGCCTCTTCCGCTGTATAACAGTTTGTATCAAGATTCGGGAACAAGTCAACAAAACGGTTCAAGAACCGTTTTGCTGTCGGTAAGACGAGCGAAACGCTTTCCAGGAACTCGGGCGATGAGGTCATGTCACGAGGCGTGCCGCACCCTACAATTTCGCCGTCATATAAAATGAGAATGCGATCACACAAACTCGCCATCGTCTCCATGTCATGTGAAACGATGAGAAGAGTCGCACCTTCGTCTGCCAGCGTCATCAAATCGGAGAAAAGATCATCGCGCCCCGCAGGGTCAAGCCCTGCTGCAGGCTCGTCCATCATGATGATATCGGGTTCTGCCGCCAAGACGCCGGCAATAGCGACACGTCGTCTTTGACCGCCCGACAACTCAAAAGGCGACCTGTGCAAAATCGAATCGACGCCGAGCCTTTTCGCCGCGCGCAACACGGCACGCTCAACCTGTTCAGGCGTACGGTTCAACTGTTTCGGCGCAAAGGCGATGTCGAGTGCCACCGTCTCCTCGAACAGCTGATCTTCGGGATATTGAAAGAGAAGTCCGACGTGACGACGAATCTCTCGGACAACTTTTCTGTCGGAAAGATCGCGCCCCAAAACGACGACCGTCCCTTTCTTTGAGGGGAGAATGCCGTTTATGTGTTGAATCAACGTTGATTTGCCCGAGCCCGTGTGCCCCAAAATCCCGAGTATCTCACCTTTGTAGACGGAAAGAGAAACATCTTTCAACGCCTTGACAGGATCCCCCGCATCCGAGACGTAGGCGAATGAGAGATCGGAAATCTCGACCACGCACTCACGGTCGCTCTCATGAGCGTCATCATCGACACGGCGATCCTCGGATTCCACAGATTTACTTGGAGACTTGTCGAAGGTATCCAGGCGATCGACCGGGACATCAGAAGACGAATACTCCGACAAAACGCTCCGAACAAACGAAACGGCTCCATCAAATGTGAAAATGTCTTCGGGACGATAGGGCGCGGTCGTCGCATCGGCGATGCGGCGTGCGATCTCAATATGCGTGGGGACGGAAAGACCTTCGGCAAGGACTCTCTCAAATTGGTCAAAGACTTCCGCCGGAGTCCCTTCAAGGGTGATACGTCCTTCGCTGATAACATAAACGTAATCGGCGAGAACTGCCTCTTCCATATGGTGCGTAATTTGGACGATTGAAATATCGGACTTTTCCTTCAGTTCAAGGATGAGCTCCATGACACTTTGCCTTGATAACGGATCGAGCATTGATGTCGCCTCGTCCAGAATGATGCATTCCGGCTCCATCGCCAGAACTGACGCGATGGCGAGCTTTTGCTTCTGTCCGCCTGACAAATTGTGTGGCGCTCGATCGCGCAATTCGGTGAGACCGGCTTTCCGTAGCGCCTCATCGACTCGGCTATTGACTTCATCGATTGATAACTCCAAGTTGCACGGACCGAATGCGATGTCGTCGGCGACCGTTGTACCGATCAACTGATTGTCGGGATTCTGAAAGACCATGCCGCAGATGCGGCGAATTTCAAAGATATCGAGCGAGTCGGTCGTGTCCATGCCGTCCACGAGGACTGAACCCTCATCGGGGAGCAAGAGTCCGTTGATCAGACGCGCAATCGTCGACTTGCCGGATCCATTGCGTCCGAGAAGTGCAACATGCGAGCCTTTCTTAACATGAAAAGAGAGGTGATCAACGGCGCGAATCGGCAGTTGCCCTTCTTTCGCACCGTATGTAAAACTGACATCCTTGAAACGAATCATTGCATAACACCTCCAACAATCAAATCACTATGCGACTCCTCCGGGGTATTCACGCCGGCAAGTGCCTGACCGTATGGGGAACATTCAGATCCCCATACCCTAAACTCCCTACCGGGCAAAGAAAAGACCGAATGCCGAAGGCGTTCGGTCCAAACATTTCCCCGGTCAACGCCACGGAAAATGACATGTAAAGCGAATGCTAAACGAGCTCAAGGATTGCCATCGGGGCTGCGTCTCCGCGACGTGCGCCGAGTTTCGTAATGCGCGTGTATCCGCCGGAACGACCAATGTAACGCGGGGCAACCGTATTGAATAGGTGATTGACCGTATTGACACGCTTGCCGTCCTCATCGCGTGTCTCGACGAGCACGTTCATGATTTGGCGACGCGCGGCAAGTCTCGAAGGCATGTCGACTTGAACCGTCTTCGTCTTCATCTCGCGTTCGACAACGTCATATTTACGATCGTTTTTCGAAGTCGCCGTGCGGAGAATTTTACGTCCTTTGTCGTCGAGTTTCGCTCCTGAAACAAGAACGGTTCTCGTGGTGAAATTGCTCTGTTCTTTCACGGCGAGCGAGATGATCTTCTCCGCGATACGCGCCGCTTCTTTCGCGCGCGTTTCCGTCGTCGTTACTTTTCCGTGAACGATCAGAGAAGTGACGAGATTTCTAAGCATCGACTTTCTCGCAGCCGTTTTTTGACTGAGTCTTCTATATCCTGCCATGAGATGATACTCCTTTTGTCCTAATCTTCCGGATCTGCCAACTTCAGATCCAATGCACCGAGTTTCTCTACGAGCTCCGCCAGTGACGTCGTCCCGAGGTTTCTGACTTTCATCAGATCATCGTATGACTTTGCGACGAGATCGGCGACCGTGTGGATGTCGGCGCGCTTCAGCGAGTTGAAGATACGCGTCGAAAATTTCAGCTCTTCGATCGGCGCGTCGTAGATGCTCTTCTCCTTCTCGTCAATATGAAATGTTTCAGGCTCCGACACCGATTTGTCGTGTGTCATTGACAAGAAAAGATTGAGATGTCCGATTAAAATCTCAGATGCCTTCGCCAATGCGTCTTCCGCCGTAATCGTTCCGTCCGTCCATACCTCGAGTGTCAGCTTGTCGTAGTCCGTCACCTGCCCGACACGCGTATCTTCAACGTGATAATTGACCTTTCGGATCGGCGTGAAGATACTGTCAATCGGAATAACGCCGATCGGCGCATTGATTTCCTTGTTCTGTTCTGCACTCTTATATCCGATACCGGAGTTAAACGTCAGACCCATGAACAGAGGTCCTTCGCCGTTCATGTGCGCAATGACGAGGTCGGGGTTGATAATTTCGAGCTCGTCGCTCTGAATAAACTCACCGGCACGCACGGGACCGGAATAACTGGCTTCTTTGTTGATGAAGACCGTCTTTGGACCCGGTACGCTCAATCTCGCGCGTATCTGCTTAATATTCAGCAAAATCTCCGTCACATCCTCAATGACGCCGGGAATGGTCGAGTACTCCTGATAAACACCTTCAATGCGGATCGATGTCACGGCGCAACCCGGCAGGGACGAAAGCAGCACACGGCGAAGCGCATTGCCTAACGTAATGCCGTAGCCGCGCTCGAGCGGTTCAGCGACGAACAGTCCGTACGTTTCATCTTCCGAGTGGGACATGTATTCAATTTGTGTGTTTTTGACTTCAATCATGTGAGCCTCCATGGTCGTGCTGCACCACTAATCATTCGAATTACTTCGAGTAGAACTCGACAATCAACGTCTCTTCGACTGGAACGTCAATCTCTTCACGCTCGGGAGCTCTGAGAATTGTTCCCTTGAGAGCGGTAGCGTCAAACGTCATCCAGTTCGGAACGATCGTGTTCGGTAAATCTTCAAATACTTTTACGCTGCGCGAATTCTCGCGAACGGCAACCTCATCACCGGGTGAGACCGTCATCGAAGGGATGCTCGCGCGGCGACCGTTCAGGTTGAAATGTCCGTGATTGATCAGCTGACGAGCCTGCGCACGCGTCGACGTGAATCCCATACGATAGACAACATTGTCGAGCCTCAGCTCCAAGAGTTTCAGCAAATTCTCACCGCTCTTGCCGGGCATTTTCGTCGCGCGATCATACGTGTTGCGGAATTGCTTTTCCAGCACGCCATATATAAATTTGACCGACTGTTTCGCTTTAAGTTGACGACCGTACTCGCCTTCTTTTCTACGCGACTGTTTCGGATTTCTTCTCGATTTTTTATTAATACCCAACATCTGAGGTGCGATTTCGAGTGAACGAGCACGCTTCAGGATGGGTGATCGATCTTTGGCCATACTTCCTGTCTCCTCTTAAACTCTTCTGCGTTTGGGCGGGCGACACCCGTTGTGCGGGATGGGTGTCACATCTTTGATCAAGACAATATCCAAGCCGCCCGTCGCAAGCGCGCGTATCGCCGACTCGCGACCCGATCCAGGTCCGCGCACGTAGACTTCAACAGTCTTCATGCCGTGCTCAACGGCCTTGCGGGCTGCAGTCTCCGCCGCCAACTGAGCCGCGAACGGAGTTCCTTTACGCGAACCTTTCATGCCTTGTGCCCCGGAACTCGACCAGGAAATCACATTACCGGCAGGATCGGTGATTGTAATAATCGTGTTATTAAAGGACGAACGAATATGCGCATGTCCGCGCTCGACATTCTTCCGGTCACGCCTTCTCGTTCTTGCTACTGGACGTCCACCTTTTTTAGCCACGGTTCGTCCTCCTTATCTCTTTTTCTTCGCCATCGTGCGTCTCGGACCTTTGCGCGTTCTCGCGTTCGTACGCGTGCGCTGTCCCCTCACCGGCAAGCCGGTGCGATGACGGCGACCGCGATAGCAGCCAATTTCCGATAGGCGCTTGATGTTCATTGCGCGCTCACGGCGCAAGTCGCCTTCAACGACGTAATGGTGTTCCATGACCTCGCGGATGCGCGTGATCTCGTCATCCGTCAAATCGCGGACGCGAGTATCCGGGCTGACATCAGCCGCCGCAAGGATTTCATTTGATCGTGAGCGACCGATACCGTAAATGGCTGTCAGGCCAATCTCAACGCGTTTATCATTGGGCAAATCTACCCCGGCAATACGTGCCATTCGCTACCTCCAATTATGCTCGTATGGCTTATCATAAGCGACGCTTGGACTTTGACGATCCGTCACAAACCCTATGTCGCACATTTTTGCACTGCGAGACGACCGGATTTTTATCCTTGTCTCTGCTTATGTTTCGGGTCACTGCAGATTACCATGACACGCCCGCGGCGCTTGATCACACGGCATTTTTCGCAGATAGGTTTGACCGAAGGTCTAACTTTCATGGTTCTTCTCCTTGTTACTCTCTGTATCTACACACACAGCGAATAATTGTAACGCGAGACGCAGTAAAATGCAAGCTCTTTACTTAGAGCGCCAAGTGATACGCCCTCTCGTCAGGTCATATGGCGACAATTCCACGGTGACGTTGTCACCGGTAAGAATCTTGATGTAATTCTGTCGCAACTTGCCCGAGATATGAGCAATCACTTCGAACCCGTTCTCCAGCCTTACGCGAAAAACGGCATTCGGCATGGCATCGACGACGACTCCCTTTACTTCAATTTTGTCCTCTTTCGGCATCTGCTCCTCCGATGATTTTCTACTCCTGTGTACCGGTTGTGCACGTCTCTTCCCACGCACGAATCACATGACGGATGAATGTATCTCGCTCCCTTTCGCACGTCTCCCGGCGGAGAGCCTCCGCCAGTTCCTGCGAAGAGATTGCCGTTCCAACTGCCTGAACGTGCTTGACGTTCTTCCGCTTCGCATTGATGAGCGTTCTCTTCTTACCGTCCGATAGGAGAAGGTAGTTTTCCTTCTCGGCTTCAATGACAACGTACAGACGTCCTCTATCATGACCCGATCGCGACATTACGATCATTCCGGGTACAAACTTCGCCGGCAGCTGACACGCCTCCATTCTGTCACATTCGCCCATCGTTCGTCCGTTTTCAAGAGTGCATCGTCAGAACGATAGGACCATCATCCGCGATGGCGAACGTGTTTTCATAATGTGCCGCCGGTTGTCCGTCCACTGTCACGAACGTCCAGTCATTCGACGTCAGCACCACGTTATGGGAGCCGAGCGTCACCATTGGTTCCAGTGCTAGTGTCATGCCGGATTGCAACCTCAGTCCGCGCCCTCTTCTGCCATAGTTCGGCAAATTCGGCGACTCATGGAGTTCTCTGCCGACACCGTGACCCGTCAGCACGCGAATGACTCCGAATCCGTGCGACTCACAGTGCTCTTGGACTGCGGACGAGATATCGCCGATCCTGTTGCCCGGTTTCGCCTGCTCGAGACCCTTCCAAAATGCCTCTTCCGTCACTTCGACAAGCTCTCTTACGCGTGGCGGCACGTCACCGATCATGTACGTTCTCGCAGCGTCGGAGTGAAATCCCGCGAGATAGGCTCCGACGTCGACTGAGACGATCATGCCGTCCTCAAGGATGCGGTCATCGCTCGGTATCCCGTGAACGACTTCATCGTCGATGGAGATACACGTCGCCGCCGGGAACGGTACGACCTCCGGACCACCATACCCGAGAAAGGACGGTGTCGCCCCGGCATCGACAATCACCTGGTGTGCGATTCGATCGATTTCTCCGGTCGATGTCCCCTGTTTCATCAAGGGAGCGATCGCTTCGAAAACTGAAGCGACGACAGCGCCCGGTTTTTTCATCGCAAGAATCTCTTCATCGGACTTAATCCGAATCATGCTTCCCCCTTTACTCCATCGATCATGGAAAAAAGTCGGCTGCGCATCTCCTCATTCGGTGGACTGTCATTTATGAACGCGACGAGCAGATCGCGTTCTTTGTAATAATCGATCAGAGGCGCCGTACTCGCATGATATGCTTCCAGGCGCTTTCTGAGCGTTTCTTCCGTGTCATCGCTACGCCGGACGACGTCTCCGCCGCAATAGTCACACGTTCCTTCAACGGCAGGCATCATGTTCATCGTGTTGTACGGCTGACCGCACTTGATGCACACGAGGCGCGAAAGCGTCCGCTCGATGAGACCACTCTCGTCGACGATAAGGTTGATCACCATGTCGATCGTCTGACCGCACTTCTCCAAAAATTCAGTCAACGCTTCCGCTTGCGGAATTGTCCGCGGAAATCCATCCAGGACGAAACCGTTGACTGCGCGCTCATCCGAGAGCGCTTTTTCTACGAGCAGAATCGTCAGTTCATCGGGTACAAGAGCACCCTGGTCCATGAACGACTTGACTTTCCGACCGAGCGGCGTCTCTGCGGCGAGTTCCGCACGGAACAAATCGCCTGTCGCGATATGGGGCAAACCTTTTTCATCGGAGATGATCTTCGACCAGGTCCCCTTGCCGCTGCCCGGCGCACCTAAAAGTATCAGTCGCTTGCCCATGGTTTGTTCCATCATCAATCAAGGAAGCCCTTGTAGTGGCGCATGAGCATCTGCGCTTCAAGCTGGTTCACGATATCCATCGCGACGCCGACTAGAATCAGAACGGCCGTTCCGCCGAACCAGATACCGTGCGCGCCCGTGATCATCCCCAAAACCGAGGGCATCAGGACGAGTATGGCGAGAAACACCGACTCGAACCAGTTGAGACGGCGCGCCGTCTTGCCGACAAATTCAGCCGTAGGACGCCCCGGACGAATGCCGAGAATATAGCCGCCGTTCTTCTGCAAGTTATTGGCGATGTCGATGGGATTAAAGCTGATCGTCGCGTAGAAGAAAGTAAAAGCGATGATCATAATCGTGTAGACGACGTAGTAGAGAGGGTTCTGGTTGAAGTTCATCAACCACATCGCGAACTTCCCGGTACTCCCCGTGAAAGAAGCAATCGTCGACGGAACCATCAGGACAGACATCGCGAAGATGACAGGCAGAACACCGGATTGGTTCACCTTGATCGGCAGATACGTGCTCTGACCTCCGTACATCTTGCGTCCGACAACACGCTTCGTATATTGCACGGGAATTCTTCTCTCCGCGCTCTGCACAAAAACGACGACCGTGATGATCGCAATGAAAACGAATGCGACAAGCAAAACGAGTCCAAGTGCCAAAAAGATGTTTTTCGTCACGGTCAAATTCTGGAAGTACAGGAACAGCGTCTTGGCTCCACTCGGCAAACGGCTCGCGATACCGATGAAAATGATAAGCGAAATACCGTTCCCGACACCGCGCGCATCGATCTGTTCACCGAGCCAGACAACGAACGACGCGCCGGCGGCGAAACTCAGGATGACGATCGTAAGGCTCAACCACTCGGGAATGCCAGGTGTCGTCGCGCCGCGCGTCATCAGCGCGTAAGATATCGCCATGACAAGCGATAAAACAAGCGTGACGGCACGTGTGATCTTCTGGATCTTTTTCTGACCGACTTCGCCTTCCTTTGACAAGCGTTCAAGCGCAGGGATGGCAAAAGTCAAGAGCTGCATGATAATCGACGCGTTGATGTACGGCGAAATGCCGAGCGCCAACACGGAGACCGACTTAAATGCGCCGCCGGAAATAATGTCGAGAAACTGACCGAGCTGCCCGAAACGTTCGATGAGTGAGGCAAATGCCGCGCTGTCGATCATAGGCGTCGGAATCGCCGTCCCGAGACGGTATATGAGAATCGCAACAAGCGTAAATTGGAGTTTCTTCCTTAAATCAGGAATTCTCCAGGCGTTTACCAACGTTTGAAGCATGCTACCCATGTTAGATTACCTCGCAAGTGCCTCCGGCCTTCTCGATTTTTTCTCTGGCCGTGGCGGTAAAAGCTTTGGCTTTCACATTGAGTTTGATGGTCAGTTCGCCGTCGCCCAAAACCTTGAGACCGTCATTGACCTTAGGAAGAGAAATGACACCGGCTGCCGCCAAGGAAGCGGCATCGACGAGAGAACCATCCTCCATACACATCAAGTCGCCGACATTGACGGTGATGTAATGCTTTGCAAAACGCTTATTGTTAAAGCCGCGTTTCGGGAGACGGCGGTATAAAGGCATCTGTCCACCTTCGAACTGTGGACGAACGCCGCCGCCTGAACGCGATTTTTGACCTTTTGTTCCACGACCGGCTGTCTTTCCGCTACCGGAACCTCTGCCACGTCCAACTCTGGACGCCTTCGAATTCGAGCCGGGAATAGGTCTCAGATCATTGAGCTTCATCGTCTTCTCCTTCATACGGTTCACAGACAACGAGGTGGCGAACATGGTGAACCATACCGCGGATCGCTTCGTTGTCCTGATGGATGACTGTCTGCCCTATCTTTCTCAAACCGAGTGCCTGAACGGTCGCTTTGTGTTTTTTGCGAGCGCTGTTCGTGCTCCGGAGCAGTGTAACTTTCAAATGAGCCATGTCACCCTCCTTTACAGAATCTCGCGGGGATTCTTGCCTCGAATCTCCGCAACCTCTTCCAGTGTACGCAATGATTTCAATCCTTCGATCGTCGCATTGACAATGTTGTTTGGATTCGGGCTGCCCAAGGATTTCGTGCGAATATCCTTGATACCTGCCAACTCACAGACAGCACGAACGGCTCCTCCCGCGATAACGCCTGTACCGGCACTTGCAGGTTTTAACAGGACGCGGGCGGCTCCGAACCGACCGGTCACTTGGTAGGGGATCGTGTCTTTATACGTCGCGACTTCGATCATATTGCGTTTGGCGTCTTCGATTCCTTTGCGAATGGCATCAGGGATCTCCGCCGATTTGCCGAGACCTTTACCGACACGTCCCGCGCCGTCTCCGACGACGACAAGTGCCGTGAAGCGGAAATTCCGTCCGCCTTTAACGGTTTTGGCGACGCGCCCGATATGGATTACGCGCTCTTGAAGTTCGTTCTCGCGGTCTCTATCTTCTCTTCTGTCACGATCTTTGCGATCTCTATTATCTCTTCTCATAGTTGCCACTCCCTAAAAACTGAGTCCGGCTTCGCGCGCGGCATCTGCTAACGCGGCGACTCGTCCGTGGTACTTATAACCGCCGCGGTCGAAGACGACAGTTGTGATGTCCGCTTCGAGCGCGCGCTCGGCGATCAGTTTACCAACGACCTTTGCAGCCTCAATGTTGCCGCCGTACTTTATCTCCGATTTGATTGCGGGATCAAGTGTCGACGCGGCGACCAGTGTCCGGTGGGAGACGTCATCGATAATTTGCGCATAGATATGCGACGTGCTCCTAAACACATTGAGTCTCGGACGTTCAGGCGTTCCATGCACGTGCCTGCGGACTCGTGCGTGGCGACGACGACGGGTTACATTGCGTGGTTCTTTCTTAATCATCGTTCACGCTCCTTACCTTGCACCGGATTTACCGACTTTGAGGCGCAATACCTCGCCGGCATACCGGACGCCTTTGCCCTTGTAAGCATCAGGTGGACGCGACGCACGAATCTTCGCTGCCATTTCACCCACGAGCTGCTTGTCCGCTCCTTTGACAGCAATACGTGTCGGGGATGCGAGCTCGAATGTGATGCCTTTGGGCTCTTCAAATATGACTTGGTGCGAATAACCGAGGTTCATGACGAGCTTATTGCCCTCTTTCGCCGCACGGTATCCGACACCATGGATTTCCAGATTCTTCGTAAATCCCTCGTGTAGCCCGACGACCATATTGTTGATCAGGGAACGTGTGAGACCGTGTAACGCACGCGTTTGACGCGTATCGTCCTCACGACCGACAAGCACCTGACCATCTTCGATCATGACAGTAATGCCGGGAAGAATTTCTTGTGAAAGCGATTCCTGTCCCTTGCTCACCGTGACGCGACCGTCGGCTATCTCGACATTGACGCCGTCAGGGATGACGATCGGCTTTTTGCCAATTCTTGACATGGTTTTCCTCCTGCTCTTAAGATTGCGAGCTTCCGCCCTTTTCAGAGTGACGCGTGTCCGGCTTACCAGACAAACGCCAGCACCTCGCCGCCGACTCGGCTGCGGCGTGCAATTTTATCGGTCATCACGCCCTTCGAGGTCGAGATGATCGCGATACCGAGACCGTTTTGTACGCGCGGCAGATGTTCCACATCGGCGTAAACGCGCAGACCCGGTTTAGATATTCTCTTAATGCCCGTAATGACAGGCTTGTTGCCGTAATACTTCAATGTCAGCTTCAAGATACCCTGCTTGCCGTCATCGCGGTAACCGACCTTTTCGATGTATCCTTCATCGACAAGGATATCCGCAATGGCGCGCTTCATATTCGAAGCGGGCATCTCACAAGTCAGCTTGCCGGCTCTTCCGGCATTGCGAATACGAGTCAGCATATCCGCGATAGGATCAGTAACTTGCATAACTAGCCCTCCTTACCAACTGGCTTTGCGAACGCCGGGGATCTGTCCCTTATAAGCGAGTTCGCGAAAACAAACACGACAGACACCGAACTTGCGAAGGTACGCCCTCGGGCGACCGCACAACTGACAGCGGTTCTTCTGGCGTGTGCTGTATTTCGGCTCGCGTTGCGCTTTTACAATCTGAGATTTTTTAGCCATGGTTTCCCCCTTATTTGCGGAACGGCATGCCGAGCGCACTGAGCAGCGCCATGCCTTCTTCATCCGTTTTGGCAGTTGTGACGATGGTGATATCGAGTCCGCTGATTTTATCGATGCTGTCATAGTCCACTTCGGGAAAAATCAGCTGCTCACGAGCGCCGAGCGAGTAATTGCCGCGACCGTCGAACGAGTTCGGGTTGACTCCGCGAAAGTCGCGCACACGCGGAAGCGCGATACTGATCAGCTTATCGAGAAATTGGTACATGCGATCACCGCGAATCGTCACTTTGACGCCGTTTGCCATGCCTTCTCTCAGTCTGAAGTTGGCGACCGATTTACGCGCATACGTCACGATCGCTTTTTGACCTGCGATCGTCGAAAGATCGCGGACTGCAGAATCGACAGCCTTAGGATTCTCGCGCACATCGCCTAGTCCCATATTCAGAACGATCTTTTCGAGTCGCGGTACCTGCATCACCGAACTGTAGCCGAATTCATTCATCAGGGCATCGCGAACTTCATCGGTATATTTATCACGTAATCTGTTCATGCGTTATCCCTTCTTACCTTTTCTAATCACGGAAACGGTCTCGCCGCACGCCTTGCAGTAACGTACTTTATCACCGTTTTCCAAGAATTTTCTTCCTGTTTTTGATGGACGCTTGCATTTTTGGCAAACGAGCATCACATTCGACGCGTCAATCGGCATTTCCTGACGGATGATGCCGCCTTGCTGATGTTGCGATCTCGGCTTGACGTGACGCGTGGCGATGTTGACACCTTCCACGATCACGCGACCCGTCGCGGGGAAAGCGGCAATGATCTTGCCTGTTTTGCCCGCATCTTTGCCTGTCAGCACATAGACTTGGTCGTCCGTTTTTACATGTATTTTATTGCGCGACATCCTTCTCCTCCTCACAGAACCTCGGGTGCCAGCGACAGAATTCTCATATAATTCTTCTCGCGCAGCTCACGAGCAATGGGACCGAAGATACGCGTCCCCTGCGGGTTCCCATCTTCTTTAAGAATAACGGCGGCGTTTTCATCGAAACGAATGACGGTTCCATCCTTGCGGTGAATACCTGATTTCGTACGAACGACAACGGCTCTGACGACATCACCTTTCTTTACGGTACCGCCCGGGGCGGCTTCCTTGACAGAACAGACGATCACGTCGCCGACATTGGCATAACGACGTCCTGTTCCACCCAGAACGCGGATGCACATCAGCTTTCTTGCGCCGGTGTTGTCGGCCGATTTAAGCCTGGATTGTACCTGAATCATTGACCTATATCCTCCTGATTTCCACCGAGTTATCTTGCCTTCTCGATCACTTCGACGAGACGCCAATGTTTATCACGGCTCAAAGGTCTTGTCTCCATCAGACGAACGCGGTCGCCGACGCCGCACTCGTTGTGCTCATCGTGAGCTTTCATCTTGACCGTGCGTCTGATGTATTTCTTGTAAAGCGGATGGCGCACGTGCTCCGTTACGGCGACGACGATGGTCTTGTCCATTTTGTCGCTGACCACGATGCCAACGCGCTGTTTTCTATTATTGCGCTCGCTCATTCTTTCTCTCCCTTAACTAGATGACTTCGCCGAGCTCTCTCTGGCGCATCACCGTCTTAACGCGGGCAATGTCACGTTTCACGCGCTTCAACTCCATCGGGTTTCCTAGCTGATTCGTGACGTGTTGAAAACGAAGCTTGAAAAGTTCAGCTTTCAGTTCGCGAAGCTCGTTTTCAAGTTCAGCCTGATTTTTTTCACGTAGTTCACTTGCCTTCATTTTCAAACCTCCTATGCCTGCGTTGCGGCTTCTTCCGGTGCTTCGTCAGCGTCAGCATCCGCATCGACACCCATTTCCTCAAGTTCGGCGTCCGAGAGGAGTTCTTCGGGTATATCGAGAACCTGAACCTCAGCAAATTTAGCAAGTTCTTCCTCGGTAAATTCGCGTTCACTCTCCACAAAACGCACTTTGATCGGGAGCTTATGGCTGGCAAGTCGAAGCGCTTCGCGCGCCTGTTTCTCCGTGACACCGGCAACCTCAAAGAGAACACGCCCCGGCTTAACGACGGCGACCCAGTATTCGGGTGAGCCCTTTCCTTTACCCATACGTGTTTCGGCAGGTTTCTTGGAAACAGGTTTATCTGGGAAAATCTTGATCCACACTGTTCCGCCGCGCCTGAAGTAACGGTTGATAGCGATACGGGCTGCCTCGATCTGGTTACCGGTAATCCAGCCCGGCTCCATCGCCTGCAAACCGTACTGACCGTATGTCACTTTGTTTCCGCGAGTCGCTTTGCCTTTCATGCGCCCACGGTGCTGCTTTCTGCGCTTAACGCGTTTAGGCATTAACATCTGGGGTCGCCTCCTTTTGTTCCTGTGCGACGCTCTTCACTGTGAGAACTTCGCCTTTATAAATCCAAACCTTGACGCCGAGCTGCCCGTAGGAAGTCTTCGCCTCGGCAAAACCGTAATCAATATCTGCCCTTAGTGTATGAAGAGGAATCGATCCCTCGCGATACTGTTCAAAGCGCGCGATCTCCGCGCCGCCAAGGCGACCCGACACCATGGTCTTGATGCCGCGTGCACCGTTCTTCATCGCGCGGCTGATCGCCTGTTTCATGGCTCGACGGAAAGAAACGCGCTCCTCGAGCTGCTTGGCGATATTTTCCGCAACAAGCTGCGCTTCGATATCGACGTTACGGACTTCTTTGACATTGATAAAGAATGTTCTGCCGAACTTCGCCGTCAGTTTCTTCTTTAGGTTCTCAATTTCCGACCCGCCGCGCCCGATGATAATTCCCGGTTTGCCCGTCGTGATCGTGATCGTCGTCTTATCATCACCCAAGCGCTCAATCTCGATGCGAGAAACACCGGCACGTTCCGTCAGTTGCTTGACGTAATCGCGGATTTTTTTATCCTCGACGAGGTAACGGGCAAAATTGTTCTTATCGGCATACCAACGAGAATCCCAGTCCTTAATAACGCCAACGCGCATGCCGTGCGGATTAACTTTCTGACCCATACTAGACCTCCTGCTCCTTCTCTTTCAGCACAACGTGGACGTGACATGTGCGTTTCAGAATCCAAGTCGCCTGTCCTTTTGCACGAGCGCGGATGCGCTTCAATGTCGGACCCTGCATCGCATACAGTTCTGCAACATACAGATCTTCAGCATTCAACCCGTTGTTGTTTACTGCGTTTGCTTCTGCAGATTTCAGAAGTTTCGTCAAGGGTTGAGCCGCACCGTGCGGTGTGTACAACAGGACAGCGTACGCCTCTTCAAGGGTCTTGCCTTTTACCTGTTTAATCAGGGCGTTGACCTTGAAAGCGTTCATCCGCAGGTGTCTCAGCGTCGCTTTTCCTTCATTGCGACCGATACCCAGAACTTTGCGCTCTTTTTTAGTCAAAGTACGCCTTTTGGCACTTTTGCGAACGGGCTTTCTGTACTCCGCGATAATCTCCTCGCGGCGCTCCAGAAGCTCCGATTTACTCATTACTTTTTTAGCCACAATCTCTCCTCCCGGTCCTTCTTATCTTCTCCGAGCACGTTTTTCGGAACCTGCATGACCCCGGAACGTTCTTGTGGGCGCGAATTCACCGAGTTTGTGTCCGACCATCTCTTCCGTAATATAAACAGGTACGTGTTTGCGACCGTCGTGCACGGCGATGGTGTGACCCACCATCTCGGGGAAAATGGTGGAGGCACGTGACCACGTTCTCAACACGCGATGCTCATTTTTCTCATTCAGCTCATTGATGCGCTTCAGAAGCCTCTCATCAACGTAAAAACCTTTTTTTGCGGAACGACTCATGCTGTCTCCTCCATCCTTATCTCTTCTTACGACGACGCCTGATGATCAGGCGATCGGTCGACTTATTGCGCTTGCGCGTGCGATAGCCATGATTCGGTTTACCCCATGGAGTCATCGGACTCGGCAGACCGATGGGCGCCTTACCCTCACCGCCGCCATGCGGATGATCGACCGGGTTCATCGCAGAACCGCGTACATGCGGACGGCGACCCAAATGGCGCTTGCGACCGGCTTTACCGATTTTTTTGATCTCGTTCTCCGGGTTGCTCACAACACCGATCACGGCGCGACAGTTCTGCAATACGAGACGGACTTCACCCGACGGCATACGAATCGTCGCATAGCGACCTTCCTTTGCAAGCAGTTGCGCGGAAGTCCCCGCCGAACGGACAAGCTGTCCGCCATGCCCCGGATTCATCTCAATGTTGTGAATCTGCGTACCGACGGGAATGGATGACAAGGGCAGACAATTACCTGCGACGATGTCCACGTCTTTTCCGGATACCACGGTGTCACCCACCTTGAGATTATGCGGGGCGAGAATATAACTCTTCTCTCCGTCCGCATACACAATCAGTGCGATAAACGCCGTGCGATTCGGATCGTATTCTAGTGCGGCGACTTTTGCCGGAATATCGGTCTTATTGCGTTTCCAGTCGATAACGCGATATTTTTGACGGTTACCGCCGCCTCGGTGGCGTACCGTAATGCGCCCGTAATGATTGCGACCGCTATGTTTTTTCTTCGTCGAGAGAAGGCTCTTTTCAGGCGCTTTCTTCGTCAATTCCGAAAAATCGGTACCTGTCATCTGCCTTCTAGCGGGCGAAGTCGGGCGATAGCCTTTTATTGCCATAGATATCTCCTTACTCTCTCACGCGATCGGCTTACTGGCCAAATCCGAATTCCGTGATCTCGGTTTTGTAGCGTTTCGACTTTGTCTCAACTTTTCCGCCGGGGAGATTATACTCTTCCGGTTGCGGATCGAGATCGATCGTAATGACGGCCTTTTTCCACGATGCCGTGCGACCTTTGTTTTTACCCATGCGGCGCATTTTGCCTGCAAAGTGCATCGTATTGACCTTCAGCACTTTGACCTCAAACATATCCTCGCAGGCTTTTTTTATCTCGGTCTTCGTCGCATTCTTCGCCACGACGAATGTATACTTGCCGCGCATGGTTTCTTCCATACTCTGTTCAGTAATTATCGGTTTCAGAATAATGTCGTGCGGAGTTTTCATGACACATAAACCTCCTGGAATGATTCAAGCGCTTCACGCGTCGCGATCAGGCAATCGTACTTGAGCAGATCGAGCACAGAAAGCGCATTGACAGGAGCCGTCTTCACTCCCTGAATATTACGGGCGGACCGAACGACATAATCGTTTCTGCCTGTTGTGACGATGAGCGATGTCGAATCAACACCCAGATTATTGAGAACTTCCACCATTTCACGCGTCTTGCCGTTTTCAATCGTCAGATCGTCGAGAACGATGATTTTATCGCTGTTCGCTTTGACGGATAATGCAGAAAAGAGGGCCAGTCTGCGAAGTTTCTTGGGAAGCCTTACACGATAGTTGCGAGGCGTGGGACCGAATACGACACCGCCGCCGACGTGCTTCGGTGATCTTGACGAGCCCTGACGCGCGCGACCCGTGCCCTTCTGACGGAACGGCTTGCGACCGCCGCCTCTCACTTCGCTTCGGTCTTTTACCTTATGCGTGCCCTGACGCCTGTTCGCCTGTTGGGCAACCAAGACACGGTAGAGCGCATCCTCATTCGGCTCAATAGCGAAAATATCGTCCGACAATTCGATCGTGTCGACGACTTCGCCCTTCATATTGTAAACATCGAGTTGCATACGTCTCTCCCCCTACTTCTTCGTCTTGACAGTCGAGCGGATTTCGAGGAGACCGCCTTTTGGTCCCGGCACCGCACCCTTCACGACGAGGAAGTTTCGCTCCCCATCGACCTGAACAACAGAGAGATTCTGAACGGTCACGCGCTTGTATCCGAGTTGACCCGGCAGTTTTTTGCCTTTGAATACTCTCGCCGGTGTAGCGGCCGAGCTCATGGGACCGGCTTTGCGGTGGTATTTCGAACCGTGAGTTCTGGGTCCGCGTCTCATGCCGTGGCGACGAATTGCTCCCGAGTACCCTTTACCTTTTGAAGTACCGGACACGTCAACAGCATCTCCCGCTTCAAACATCTCGTCAACGGGTATCACTTGTCCCGGCTCGTACTCTTCATCGGAACGGAACTCGCGAATAACGCGCATTGGTTTAACGCCAATTTTCTCAAACTGCCCGCGGTGGGGGCGGTTGCCTTTTTTTGTTTCTTCATAGCCGACACGCACTGCGGAGTATCCATCCGTCTCAACAGTTTTATTCTGGAGAACAGTCAAGGGACCGCAGGCGATGACAGTCACGGGAATGACAGTCCCGTTATCGTCAAAGACTTGTGTCATCCCGGCTTTTCGACCGAGCATGAACTTTGCCATGTTATAACCTCCTGAGTTATTGGTTTACCGTACTTCTTACGGCAAACATTGACCCGTGAGCGCGGGTTTACAGTTTAATCTCAATGTTGACGCCGGCAGGCATTTCGAGGCGCATGAGCGACTCCACCGTCTTCGACGTCGGGGCAAGAATGTCTATCAGACGCTTGTGCGTACGGATCTCAAATTGTTCGCGCGAATCCTTGTTTACGTGAGGCGAGCGTAAGATCGTGATGATCTCTTTCTCCGTCGGGAGAGGGATCGGACCCGATACGCTTGCACCGGTTCTCTCCGCCGTGTTGACAATGCGACGTGCGCTGTCATCGAGAATGCGGCTGTCGAACGCTTTGAGGCGAATTCTGATTTTCTGATTAATTGCCATTTCCTAACATTCCTCCTGTTGTCTGCATCCAGAATCACTATTGGCTCGGGCGTATCATTTATTTCCAATTGAAATCCCAGACGAGCATCTCTCGGTGCAAACGCTGGGAACCCTACTGCCAAGGGATTCTGCGCCCGATATCGAGTTCGGACTACTCGGGTGAAGTGACCTTGCTGATTGCAGCAAATCGGCAAGCAATCTCCACCGTCATCGTTATCTTGAGCGCACGATAAGTCGCGCGAAAAAGACGCAAAGGGTAGTATACAATAGCTTTTTGGATGATGCAAGTGCGAAATCATGATCAAACATATAGCTCGGACACTGAGCTCGGACACTGTCATGGGCAAGACCGATCTGACCATTGACATCTGTTACCTCACTCTCATGCATGGTAAAATACCGATTGTATACATTCAAACATCGAAGACGCCGATCGCAACTTAAGAGGACGCAAAGGCAAGGACTTATACCATGATGATCGAAACTAGTAATTTTGAGGGCGTGAAGCATCCAAATGTGACGTCGATCCCCGCTGAAGCGTTGCTTCCGCGTTTTTCCGATCCGGCTATTGTCAGAACCCCTGATGATCTTGCCTCGTCGATCACGGGACTTGAAGTCGTCGATTTTGAGAACATTGCGGAGAAGATCGCGCCGGGGAAGACGATTTTCTTCGTCGGTATCGGCGGAATCAGTATGTGCGGATTGGCGGAATTCGCCCATCACGAAGGCGTTTCATGCTTCGGTTCAGATCCGCATCCGAATGCGAGAACGACCTATTTGAAAACACTCGGTATTCCTGTCATCCATCACCATACGGCCGAATCGATAGACTGCACCAATCCGGACCTCGTTGTCTTTTCGAAAGCTGTCTTTGATGATAACCCGGAACGTTTGCGCGCCGCCGAGCTCGGTATTCCCTGTGTCGAGCGCTCAATCTTTCTAGGCGCGATCAATCGGCTGTTCGATCGCGTGATCAACATCAGCGGGACGAATGGCAAATCGACTTGTACAGCCATGTGCGCCCTGATCATGATGGAATCGGGAATCGATCCGACCGTGCATCTTGGAGCCGAACTGATTGAATTTAAAACGACCGTTCGACTCAGCGAAACGAAACAACGCGATCTCTTGCTCTCTGAAGCATGTGAGTTCAAACGCGGCTTTTTCCATTACAGGGGTACGGCAACCGTCGTTTTGAATCTCGTTCACGATCACATCGACTGCTATAAGACACATGAAGACTTGATCGATGCTTTTGCGAGATTCGTTGCGATTCAACCAGTTGGATCCGTACTCATTCTGCCTACGTACGATCAAGATATAAATAAAATGCTCGATCTCGTCGAGGCGGTTCGCCCCGGGCATCTCGACAAGCTTGAAATCATCTGGTTCGGCGAGAAGAATGAGACAAACCGTTACGGCGACAAACCCGATTATTACTATACCGACCTCCACTACAACAATCGCGGCGAGCCGTGTTGTGATGTATATAAAGGAGATACTATATATACGGACATCACATTGACCGTTCCGGGAGAATTCAATATTCAGAATGCGATGGGCGCCATCGTCGCTGCCGACTTGGCGGGCGGAACGCCTGAAGCGGCAAAAGCCGCACTTCGGTCTTTCAGCGGTGCGGAAGGGCGATTCACAAGGGCAGGCTATTACAACGGGGCTGAGGTCATCGTCGATTACGCGCACCACCCGTCCGCCGTGCGTGTCACGATTGAGGCGGCACGCCACCTGCCGGCGAAACGTCTTTGGATCTGTTTTCAACCCCTGACACACAGTCGCGTTCGAGGTTTTTTCGATGACTTTGTCGACTCGATGTTGGATGTTCGACCCATCATGATGTCGGAAATCTACGATGACCGCGAAAAAGATACGACGATCAGTTCCAAGGACATCTGCGATCGCATCAACGAACTGGGTGGACAGGCGGAGTACTACCCGACGAATGAAATGCTGGAGAAGCACTTGCGCCGAATCGTTGAGCCGGGCGATGTACTCCTCATTATGGGTGTTGATTTAAGAAATGTCGGAGACAGCCTGACGGGACGCACCGACCACATGAAACCGATCGTTTAGAACGGTTAGAATTGGTCACCGGCGCAATTTTCAACAATCTGCTTGAAAACACGTTTGAACGTTGCAAGGTCGTCTTTCGGAATACCGCTCTCACAATCAGCTTTAAACTTATTGACGATACCACAGAGTTTCTCATTGATCTCGCTCCCCTTTTTTGTGAGAACGAGATTGTTCCGGCGTCGATCACGTTTCGACGTTACACGCTTCAAGAGCCCGTGTTTTTCCATGCGGTCGATCAATCGTACCATCGTCGGTTCACGCAGACCCATGCAGTCAGCAAGTTCCCTTTGTGTAATCGATTCATCTTTATGAAGGTCGATGTAATACAGTGCATTCCACTGCACCCTCGTTATATTATGTGGCGTCAGTTTTCGTTCAACGGAATCGGCGAGGCGTTTCGCATCGCGACAAGCTATGAACGCAATACAATCTTCCAGCAAAAACTTATCATCAGACATGCCGCTATCTCCTTATTGATATTACTTCGAAGTCAAACATCGCCTAGTCAACGATCGCATCACTATCCGCTCCGACCAACGTCTCCTCCGGTTCGACAGTTACTTTATGGGCATCGTCACCGGGCAACGGTTTAGGCTCGACGGCGTGTGCGCGATAGATTTCTTCGAACTCCTCCGATTCGATTTTTTCCTTTTCCAAAAGGACTTGCGCCAACGCTTCAAGCAACGTACGGTTGATCGTCAGAATGTTTTTCGTCTCGTCGTAAGCTTCCTCGAGAATTCTTGCAACTTCTTCGTCGATCGTCGCCTGCAGCACGTCGCTATGACCTTGAACGTGTCCGTAGTCGCGACCTATAAAGACCTCGTCCTGGTCGGCCGTCACGAGATTGCCGAGACGACTGCTCATACCGTACTTCGTCACCATGTTACGCGCGATCTGGTTGACGTGCTTGAGATCTGAACTGGCTCCTGTGCTCGTCTCGCCAAAGACGATATCTTCCGCGGCACGACCGCCGAGCGCCATCATGATCTCTCCCAATAGTTGAGATTTCGTTTTGAAATAGAAGTCTTCATTTGGCTTGTAAGCCGTATAACCGCCGGCACCTCCGGCAGGAATAATCGAGACGCGCTCAACGCGATCCGTTTGCGAGACCTCACGCAACACAATCGCATGTCCGGACTCGTGATATGCCGTGAGTCTTCTCTCCTCCTCATTGATGACACGACTCTTCTTCTCGGGACCGATCGTCACTTTAAAAACGGCCTCCGAAATATCCGAATAATGAATGACAGTATCATTGCGTCTCGCGGCAAGGAGAGCGGCCTCATTCAATAAGTTCGCAAGATCAGCGCCCGTAAAACCGGGGGTCATCTTTGCGACTTCGGCGAGATCAACGTCTTTGGCGAGCGGTTTGTCTTTCGCGTGAACGTGCAAAATTTCCTCGCGCCCTAAAAGGTCGGGGCGCATGACGAAAATACGCCTGTCGAAACGTCCCGGACGCAGGAGAGCATTGTCGAGAATATCGGGACGGTTCGTCGCTGCTAGGACGATGACGCCCTCATTGGGTCCGAAGCCATCCATCTCAACAAGAAGTTGGTTAAGCGTCTGTTCGCGCTCGTCGTGACCGCCGCCAAGACCGGCGCCGCGATGACGCCCTACGGCATCAATTTCGTCGATAAAAACGATGCAAGGGGCTTTTTTCTTGGCGTTGAGGAAGAGGTTGCGGACACGTGACGCGCCGACACCGACAAACATCTCGACAAAATCGGAACCGCTTATCGTGAAGAACGGAACATGCGCCTCTCCGGCGACTGCGCGCGCCAACAGAGTCTTCCCGGTTCCCGGAGGTCCTACGAGCAAAATCCCTTTCGGAATCTTTGCGCCGAGTTCCGTATATTTCTTAGGATTTTTCAAGAAATCGACGACTTCCTGCAATTCTTCCTTCTCCTCCTTCGCGCCCGCCACATCGTCAAACGTCACTTTACTTTGACCGGGATCGGCAAGCGTCGCGCGACTCTTGCCGAACGACATCGCCGTTCTCCCGTCACTGTCCCTCCGCGAGTACGATATGAAAACGAATGCGCCGAGCGAAATCATCATGAGAATCAGGAGAGCTCCGTTCAAAATACTTCCGAAATCTGTCGGTCGATTGTAATCGAATGAGGCAATTTTGCCATTGACCTTCGCTTCGCGCAAAAGTTCGAGATACGAAGAAATCGTTTCAGACGGAATGGTTTTTTTCACGACAGCGGGATTGCCGGCCTTGACCGCGTTTTCGCTCATCTTTAAATTGAGCGACGCGCCGTCAATCGTTACCGACTCGACCTGCCCGCTTTGAATCATCTGCTCCACTTCATAGAGAGTTATATCCTTGTTATCCGACTTGGATAGCAAGAACGTCGTCACCAAAATGGCGATCATCAAGATGATATAGAAAGAAAAACCACCGGATCTTCTTTGTTGCTCCATGTTGCGTTTAATACCCTATTATTCTAGTAATCATATATCTACGCCCGAGTGAAAAAGCGATCACTCATTGTCGCTGAGAACGACAACTTCGGGCAAATTCCTGTAATACCCGTCAAGGTCGAGACCGTATCCGACAATAAACTCATTCGGCACTTCCATCCCCACGTAGTCTACATGAATATCTACTCTCCGACGCATCGGTTTGTCAAAAGCGGTTACAATGCCGATACTTGCAGGATTTCTTGTCGATAGCAAAGATTTCAGGTGATTGAGTGTCAGTCCGGTGTCAACAATGTCTTCCACAATGAGTACGTGTTTTCCGGCGATGCTGCTGTCAAGGTCTTTATTGATCTTCACGACCCCGGTCGTCTTTTCTCCCGCGTAACTGCTGGCTGACATGAAATCAATTTGACACGGAAGTTCGATCTCCCGAATGAGATCCGCGGCAAACATGAAAGAGCCTTTGAGCACACAAATAAAGAAAAGCTCTCCCCCTTGGTAATCTCGGTTAATTTCTTTACCGAGACGCTTTACGAACGCATCGATTGTCTCTCGATCAACCAACAGATGATCGATCTTTTTTTCTCTGTAAGGCATAGGCATTTTTCATCTTCGCTTTCTGTTTGGAGTGAAAAATCAATTATACGCGATCAAGCGCATAAATTACAGACAAAATATATGGTATCATCTGCAACCATTTGCATTTTATCACAGCCATCCCATATTGGGTAGCAAGCATATGATTTGAAACGCACGGCACCGTGGAATCAATACGCAGACAAAAAATCGGACTAGACTACATCTGACTGCAACTTCTCGACTCCGGGAAAGACAAAGAAGAGACGACCGTCTGAGATCCGAGCAACGATTCCGCCCGGTAACGAGAATGAGGTTTCGCGACCTTCACCATTTGCGCTCCTTTCAATACCGCTCACCAGCAGCTCAAGATGCGCAGCGCCAAGAGAAAGTTTTGACGCTGGTTGAGCCGGGACGTCCCCATCAGTCAAAGCTGGCTCATGTTGGGTGTCAAATCCGCGCGAAACTTCAGCAACATGCTTCACCATCGAATCGTCATAATAGCGCGCGAGTACGCGCTTTGTGATCGACTGCGGACATTCTGCTAACGACGATACAGACAGTTTCCCATCAGGCAAATGCGCCTCACGATACGAGAATTCTGCCCATTGCGCAAGTGCTCGCTCATCCCCTTCAGCCGCATCGCCGAGACGTACGAGAACGGGTACGGGATCATATCCGAGCACATCGCGCCATGCGGGAATTAGATTGCGACGCACTCTGTTGCGGAGGAATTCGTCCGATTGATTCGTCTCGTCTTCGTGCCACGGCAAACCGAGTATACCGGCAGCGGATTCAATCTCACCAAGCCGCAAATCGAGTAGCGGTCGAATGAAAACGCCATCGACGTATCGAATGCCCACTAACCCAGCCAATCCCGAACCGCGCCCCACATGCATAAGAATACTCTCGGCGCGATCATCCATGTGGTGAGCAAACGCGATGCGAAATGACATGCTGTCGCCGGCGTACTCCATACCGAGTCGCATCATCGTATCGCGCCGAGCATCTCTTCCCGCCTGTTCAAGACTGACGCCACGCTCGTCAGCGAGTTTGGGGATGTCGAGGCGCACCGAGACATAGGGGATGGCATGCTCTACGCAATACGATTCGACGAGGAGCTCATCCAAATCGGCGTCATCACCGCGAATCATATGATTCACGTGACAGACTAAGAGAAAAAAATCATGTTGCGTTCGATAATAATCGAGAAAGGCGAGCATCAGCATCGAGTCGACACCGCCCGAAACGCCCGCCACGACGACGGAATCTTGCATAATCATGTTCCATCGCTCACATGTCGACGTGATTTTTCGAAATAATTCAAAAGTCTCTTTTGGCTGTGTCATTGAACGGTATTAAACGGATGGAGGTTCCGGCACTCCACCGTAACCCTCTTCAGTAAACGTGAGAATTTCGGGATTCCATTCGAGTTTGACGAGCGTACGCTCTCCTTGCCTGTTTTTCTCGACGATCAACTCAATCTCCCTAATCTCGTTTCTGTAAGCTTTGTCATCACTTTTGCCATCCGGATCATGCAAAAACATAACAACGTCGGCATCCTGCTCGATCGCTCCTGACTCACGCAAGTCGGCAAGTTTCGGTTTACGATCACTCTTATCCACTTCACGACTGAGCTGTGACAGCGCCAAGACAGGAACCTCCAAATCGCGCGCCATCACCTTCAACATACGCGAAATCTCCGCGATCTGTTGCTGACGATTCTCGGCTCTCGAGCGTCCCGAGGCAGTCCCCATTAACTGCAAATAGTCGACGACGACCAAGTCGAGTTTATTGTATTTCAACTGTAATTGACGACAACGCGCATGTATCTCAACGACATTGACAGACGAATGATCATCGATATAGATCGGAACATCGCAGAGCTCGCCCAAGCCGGCAGCAATCTTATCCCACGATCTTACATCTTTCTCGTCGAGCCTCTCAAGCTGTTGGGACGACATAGCCGTCTTGGAGGAAAGCAGCCTCGTCGCGACTTCTTCCTTGCTCATTTCCAAAGAGAAGATTGCAACCACGCCATCATAGAAACGCGCAATATTATGCGCGATGTTGAGAGAAAACGCTGATTTTCCGACACCTGGTCGTGACGCCAAGATGTAAAGTGCACCCTTGCGAAGACCGCCCAATACACGATCAAGCCCCGGATAGCATGTCTTCGGCAACGGGACTCTCACCCCCTTCGACTGGAGATAAAGCTCATTGATACGATCGCTGAGCACTTTACCGACCTTGGTGAGTCCCGTTTCACTGCCTTCTTCGCGTATATTGATGATCCTCTGCGCCGCCAGCTCGATAAGCTGCTCAGCTTCCAAATCAGTCGAAAACGCCTGTTCAATAACACCGTCAAGCGCCATAATCATACGCCGCTTCAGCGACAGTCCTTTCACCGTATCAATATACGAAGTGTAGTTTGCGGCGAATGGCACCGATCCGGGAAGCGACGAGACGTATTCGCGACCGCCTACCGCAGCGATATTCTCGTTCAAAATGAGTTGATTCGTCACCGTCAAAATGTCGCACGGCTTTTGATCAATGTGCAACATCTCAATCGCTTCGAAGATAAGCTGATGGCGCGGATCGTAAAAATCGGAAAATCTGAGTTTCGAGATCATCGCAGACAACGCCTCAAGCTTCAACATCGCGCATCCAAGAACAGACTGTTCCATCGCGACATCGTGAGGCAAGGCGCGCCCTTTCAACCGATCCGATAATTTTATAGGCTTGCCGGGGAGCAATGTCCGTTCGCTATCCATTTAAATCGGCCTTTACATCTAGTATGAAATCAACGGAAATCTCGGGATGTAAACGGAGCGTCACTTGATGGCTACCGACAGTTTTAATCGGTTCGCTGACTGTGATGTCGCGTTTATCGACTTGATACCCGTTTTGCAGGAGCATATCGGAAATATTCTGATTCGTCACTGTTCCGTACAGCCGACCGGCGGAACCGGTTTTTGCTACCCAAACAAAACGTTTCCCCTGCACGTCAGCAGCTATTTGACGAGCGCGCTCAAGACGCGTTTCCTGCTCTTCGATCTTTGCGCGCCGTTTCATCTCGACGACATTCAAGTTGTCTTTCGTAACGGGTGCCGCAAGCTTGCGCTTGAAAAGGTAATTGTTCGCGTAGCCTGGCTTTACTTCAACAACGTCTCCAGCACGCCCGAGACCTTTGACACTTTCCAGAAGTAATACTTTCATGTCTTTCCTCCTTAGATACGTATCGGACCTCCATGATACCCCAAAAGCGGTCGATTATGACGGCGCGATTAAAATCGCACCAATGAAAAGACCTCCGCTTCGCATATCGACGAAACGGAGGTCGCTGTTCGGAGATAGCACTTACTCCGTTGTGTACGGAAGCAACGCCACTTGTCTCGCGCGACGAATGGCATTTGTCAAGCTACGCTGGTGACGTGCGCATGTACCTGTCATGCGACGTGGGAGAATCTTGAAATTCTCTGCCGTGTAACGCTGCAGTGTGTTGACATCTTTATAGTCAATGTGATCGATGTGATCGGCACAAAACACGCAATACTTTTTTCGACCGTAGCGCCTTTGCCCCTGATAGCTTCCGCGTCTTCTTGTTTCTGACATATTCAATACTCCTTCACGGTTTCAGTTAATTAAAAATCAAACGGCAGCGATGTGTCATCATCCGGTACAGGGAGAAAACCGTCTCCTCCACTGTCCACCGTCGATGCTGACGCGCGGTCCGTACGGTCATAATCCGCGTCATCGCGGCGACCGCCACTGCCGCCTCCACGCTTCGATTCGCAAAACTCGACTTCATCGATGATCACTTCCGTCGTATAGCGACGATTTCCCTTATCGTCATCCCAACTCCTCGGTTGAATGGAACCGGAGACAAGAATTCGATCGCCCTTGCTGAAATATCGATGGACAAATTCAGCTTGTTGGCGCCACGCGACGCAAGGGATGAAATCAGCTTGGTTCTGCCACGTCCCGTCAGCAGCACGACTGCGACGATCACAGGCAACGGTAAAGTTGCAGACGGAAATCCCCCCCTGCGTTGTCCTAATCTCGGGATCTCTTGCCAGTCGTCCCATTAAGATTGCTCTGTTCATTCATGTGTCCTTTCTGTCATCAGACAAATCAGCGGTTTCTTAACTTTCCTCTACCAGTTCTTCTTCTAATACTACTTCCACTACTTCTTCGCTTTTTTCAACGGGAGTTTCCTCATCCGATTCTGCTTCCGCCACTACTTCCTCTTCGGGTTCCGCTACGACTTCCGCCTCAGTTTCAGCTTCAGCCACGGACTCCGACTCAGTTGCATCTTCCGTTTCGACTTCCGAAACTTCGGACTCATCCACGTCTTCTGTCGCTTTCTCATCAGACTCTTCTTCCGCCAATGTGCGTCTTGTCGGGACAAAATCGCCTTCCGCAACCACAATGAGGAAACGGAGCACCGCGTCGTAGATGCGCAGCAAACGCTCAATCTCACGCGGCGCATCGGGAGCGGCATTAAAATACACAAGGACATAATATCCTTCACGGAGATCTTGAATCTCGTATGCAAGACGACGTCGACCCCACTCAACGATGTCGACAATCTCGCCGGACGCCTCAACAATACCGTGCACGCGCTCCATCTGCGCTTTCAGTTCATCCGCCCGAAGTGTTCCATTCAGGACATAGATCAATTCATATTTTTTCGTCATGGGATTATTAACCTCCTCCCGGACTGTACGGCTCTGCACCTTGCAGAGCGAGGACTACACCTGTCTTCACAGGCGCGAGTCACACTCTAGCACGGAAACGAAACCCCCGTCAAGTCACCCGGTTTTACAAGTATCCCGCTTATTATGCCTTCAACTGTTTACTTTCCTGTTCATCAAGTGTATCGAAAAGAAGCCGTAAAGTATTTCGCTTAAAACGAAATATGACCGATCACAACGGTTGCTCGACGTTCAAAAATGATCGACTACAAAAGATCCGAATGCTGTAAAAACCGGTATAAATCATCCATCACTTCGCTTAACTCGTCGCGTACGCGTCGGTAAGAAACAAGCGTTTCACCGAAAGGATCCGCTATGTCCTGTGATTGCTCCGATATATCCGCCATCGAGATGATTTTGTCCTTCAATTCGGGCGCCGACCGCCTCAGCCACTCGCGTTGCATCGTCGTCATCGTAACGACAAGATTCGCCTTCCGTAACATCCTCCGGCTAACAGGCTTAGAGGTCATTCCGCGACAATCGATGCCGAATTCGCGCAGAGCTTCCACCGAGTGTTCAGAGACAGGCCACCCCGGAATCGTGGAAAGTCCAGCTGAAATCGCCCGCCATCCGGTGTCGCCGTATCGATCATTGAACAACGCCTCCGCCATGGGACTTCTACACGTGTTTCCCTGACAAACGAACAATACTTGACGCGCTTCAGTTTCTTCACTCTTGTCTTCACTCTTGACTGAAGCATGTGTCAGTCTATCCATGTACGCGGCAGCATTCTCTCCCTCAAAGCCTTCAGCGTAGATGAGTTCGACGCCCTGCTCGTCGAGCGTGCGCAACGCGTCGAACAAATGATGACTCGCCTTCGAAAGGTCGCCGGCTCCCTCGTATATGTAAACAAAAAGTCCCGGAGGAAACGCGTCCATTTTCGAGCGAAATTCATTCCAGCTCGACTCGCTAAAAAACAATCCGATAGATATCTCGGGATCCATGAGCTCGACCAACTGATCAGACAGCGAAAGACCCTCCTCTGGAAGAACGATACGCACCGTCGCTTTCGGCGCATAGTGGCGGTACTTCATGCCCGGCGAAGCGGGGCGCTCGACAACTCCGTCTTGAGTGACGTCTTTCCAAAAAACAGTCTCGATTCCCGTTTTCTCATAAATCATCTCCGCCGTCACGACGCCTGGACGCAATATTCTGACGGGACTGCACGTCAAGTCGATCACCGTCGACTCCAGACCAACTTCACACGGTCCGTCATCGACGATCCATGGAATGCGCCCGGCAAAATCATCGAGGACGTGACGCACTCTCGTCGGACTCGGTCTGCCCGACACGTTTGCGGAAGGCGCGACAACGGGGACTTTGGCTGCGGCAAGCAGAGCGCGCGCTGCGGGCTGTGACGGGAATCGTACGGCGACGGTTTCAAGACCTGCAGTCACTTCATCGGGAATCAGTTCTCCGCGCGGCATCACATAAGTCAAAGGACCTGGAGAAAAAGCTTCATATAGAACGTGAAAAGCATCCGGAATGGCAGCGACAACACCTTCCAGTTCCTTGTCAGACAGAAGATGGACGATCAGCGGATTGTCTGCCGGTCTGCCTTTCAAACGAAAGATCTCGCGAATGGCATCGGGAAGAAGTGCGGACGCTCCGAGTCCGTAAACAGTCTCCGTTGGAAAAGCGACGATGGAGCCTGTCGCGAGCGCTTCCCCGACCTCCTCAAAGAGGGTTTCATCGGTCGGGTGTTCAACGAGCATGATCCGCATATCCATATATGTTCCCTGTTTGTCGTTACGCCTGTAAAGCTGCCTCGTGCGCAGCGATTTGCAGCGCATCGATGATTTCGTCGAGTTCTCCCGCCAGAATGCGATCCAGTTTATACAAAGTCAAGCCGATGCGGTGGTCTGTCACGCGAGACTGCGGGAAGTTGTACGTTCGGATCCTTTCGCTTCGATCACCTGAGCCCACCTGACTTCTGCGCTCACTCGCGATCGCATCGGCGCGCTCCTGCTCGGCCTTGTCGAGAAGTATCGCGCGCAAGTGCGCCATCGCTTTATCGCGATTCTTATGTTGCGATCGTTGATCCTGACACGTCACCACAACGCCGCTCGGAAGATGCGTAATGCGAATGGCGGAACTCGTCTTGTTGACGTGTTGCCCGCCTGCGCCCGACGCACGGTACGTATCGATCTGAAGATCTTTCGGATCAATCTCGAAATCGACCTCATCTACTTCAGGCAATACGGCGACAGTGACGGCGGAAGTGTGAATGCGCCCGCCTGCCTCTGTCTCAGGCACACGTTGCACGCGATGCGCGCCGCTTTCATACTTCAAACGGCTGAAAGCGCCTTTCCCGTCAATAATGAAGACAATCTCTTTGAAACCGCCCAATTCCGTCTCGTTAAAATCGACGATTTCCGTTTCCCAACTCCGCGCTTCCGCATAGGCGACATACATACGGTAGAGATCGGCAGCGAACAATGCCGCTTCTTCACCTCCCGTCCCCGCGCGTATTTCTATGATGACGTTGCGCTCATCGTTTTCGTCTTTCGGCTCAATTTCCTCCATGATAGCGGCTTCAAGAGATGATTCTCTTTCTTCGAGCTCGGCAACCTCTTCGCGAGCGAGTTCGCGGAGAATCTGATCGTCCGTCTCATAGAGAAGCGTTCGATTCACCGCTAATTCTTCCTGAACCTCTCGGAGCTCGCGGACGAGCTGAACAAGCGACTGTAATTCCGCATGCTCCTTGACGAGACGGACATAAGCCTCGCGATCACGCATGAGTTCCGTGTCGGCGAGCATCTCCGTCAGCTCGTCGTAACGCTCCTCGCTCGTCGTCAATTTTGTTAGTTCACCGATGTCCATAGCAACTCCGATTTCTTATACTCCACTTTATCTTACCAAACAGTCCATTAGGCAACCTTGCAAAAGGCAAGAACGCGCGTATGCCCCGCCAAATCCTTTTTTCGGTCCACTTCACGCCATGCGCCGCGATCCAAAAAAAGACGCACGACTTCTTCTTCCTGCGAAGCGCCTATTTCAATGAGCAGGACACCGTTATCACTCAAATAACGTCCAGTCTCCCGCGACAGCCGACGATAAAAGTCCAATCCGTCTTGACCGCCATCGAGAGCCGAAAAGGGCTCTGAGCGGCTTACCTCAGGCATTAGAGTCATTATTTCATCCGTTGCTACATATGGTGGGTTTGACGTAATGACATCATAAAGTCGGTATGTCGATGACCATATGTCAACGTGTTCCAGATGCCAGTTGACCGTGGGAATGAGGCGGCACGCGTTCTTTCCGGCGATCTCTAAGGCGTGCCATGAATTATCGGTCATCGTCAAGATAACTTCTATTCCCGCTTCATGTAAACACCGCGCCGCCGATATCCCGACCGCACCCGTGCCTGTAAAGGCATCGAGCAAAGATACACTTTCTAATCCGCGTGTGTACTCAATGACTGCATCGACAAGCAGCTCGCTCTCAGGTCGAGGCGTCAACGTGTCTTTTGTGACTGCAAAATTCTGCCCGTAAAATGACGCCTTCCCGACAATTTGCGATAGCGGTATGCGAGCTTCGCGCTTCGCAAGCGCTTCGTCGAGAGCAGCGAGCTGTTTGTCACTTAACAAGATATCAGGAAAGGCAAGCTGATGAGCGATCGAAATATCGGCGACAGCCTCAATCAGAAGGCGTGCTTCTTTACGCGCTTCCTCTATCCCCGCTTTTCGGAGGCGATCCGTTGCCTGATCGAGAAATGTCCGTCGACTTACACTCACGTGATTGGCGATTACCATCGATCGCTGTCGGGATTTTCGGGAATAACGGCGTTCATGGCTGCGATCGCGACTTCAAGCATGTCGTCCTCCGGTTCCGCTGTCGTCAAGCGTTGCAGAGCCAGCCCCGGCTTCGAGATCGCCCGCGTCAAGACATTGTCGTATGTACCCGCCAATTTAATGATTTCATAAGAAATGCCCGTCACTAAAGGCAACAGGGCGAGCCGAATCACAATATTAATCCAAAGTGTATAGCGTCCTGCCACGGCGAAGGCAAGTATGGAGATAAGCATCACCAAGAACAGGAAAGATGTCCCGCAACGCGGGTGAAAACGGCTCATGAGGCGAACATTCTCGACCGTCAGTGGCAATCCGGCTTCGTACGCCGCAATCGTTTTATGTTCCGAGCCGTGATACATCCAGACGCGCTTAATATCTTTGCTGAGAGACGTCAACCACAAGTACAAAATAAAGATAGCGATCCTGACGAACCCTTCAAATAAAGATAAGACAAGCGCCATGGCTCCTTTCTGTTGACCGATACCGAATCCTGTCACCTTGCGAATCAGATCAGTCAAGGCGCTTGGCAACAGGATAAATATGGCAACGGACAAGGCGAGCGAGAATACCAGCGCAAACCCCATTACAAGTTGAGGATGTCGATCGGCAAACTGATCGAAGCGCGATTTTTTTTCACCTTCACTTGTCTCCTCATCCTGCATGGCGACATCGGCGGAATAACTGAGCGCCCCTACGCCCGTTTTCAACTGTGTCACAAGACGCACAACCCCTCTGAGAAATGGGATGTTAAATCGATTGGCAAAAGAAGAGCGATCCTTAACTGTCAGAACAATCTCACCGTCCAAACTCCTGACGGCGATCGACTGCTTGTCGGGACCGAGCATCATCAGACCTTCGATCAGCGCTTGACCGCCGATCGACGTCTTTTTACAAACACCGGTTCCCTCCGCCTTTTCTAAATATTCCGCCTGATTGTTTTCCATATATTTATGATCGAATCACTTATCTTCACTGAACCCAAGCGACACAGAGAACGACTAGGGTTACATGGATCTCATTTCATATCAAATATTATCTCTAACGCTAACGTTTGCGCAAAACACATCAAAAAAAGAGGAGCCGTTGAGCTCCCCCTGCGACCTTAGTCTTTCCGCTCCATGCGCCTTCTGAACTTGTCAACGCGTCCGCCCGTATCGACGAGCTTCTGACGTCCCGTGTAGAAGGGATGGCACTTGGAACATACGTCAACGTTGATCGCTTCTTTCGTCGCGCCTGTTTCAAACGTCTCGCCGCATGCGCAACGCACAACACTTTTGCCGTATTTAGGATGTATTCCTTCTTTCATCTCATTCACCTCTCATGGCAATCGCGCGAGAAGTCATCTGCCCTCGTATGCGATCCCAGAAATAAGCGCCCTTACGGGTCGCCAGCCAAATGATTGTACAATGCTATTGCCGTTACTGTCAACCCGACGACATATATCAAATCTTCAAAAAGAGCTGAAGCTGAATGCCAAAGCAAACTGGACAGTGAGACTGTTTGAAACACCAGTCGTATTATCACTTGCACACGACGGAATTTACAGTAAGAGAACAAATCTCAAATGTTACACAATTGCGATTCGATCCCTCCATACGATACGCTTGTGTAAGAGCAAATATGTAAAAGGAAAATATTATGAAAGAAAAGACGATAACAGTTTACTTTATTCGCCACGGACTGACTTTCCAGAACCTCTGTCGCGAATATCAGGGTTCAATACAGAACAATGACATCCTCCCCGAGAGCGCTATGCTCATTCGGCAAAGAGTTCGGCGTGGCACAGTTCCCGAGGTCAAGACCTTATGGGTGTCTCCGCTCAAGAGAGCGCGTAGCACCGCGGAGCTCTACTTCCCTGGAAAAGAATATGAACTCGTGCCAGAACTACAGGAAAGAGAATTCGGTCAGTGGGACGGCATGACGCACGCTGAACTCCTCAACGATGCGCTCTACAGGGAGTTTCTAAATTCTTTGGGCAGAGTCACGCCGCCCGACGGTGAGCCTTTCGATGCGTTCGGCGCGCGTCTGCAAATTATACTCGAAAGGATCGAACAGCTAGCGCAAGCGGAACAGGATCAATTCCCTCTCGCACTCGTCTTTCACGGCGGTCCGATCCTCCATTTGACCGACAGGCTCGTCCCCGAAAATGAACCGTATTGGCGTCACTACTCGCTCGGAGGGGGAGGACTTAAGTTAGAGCTCGCGCTCAATCCGCTTAGAGCCGTTTCGGTAGAGGAAATCTTCAACGATGACGTACCGGTTGAGAGAACGCCTTTCTACCTCGATTTCAAAAAGCCATAGGAGAATTCTCTAACCTTGCCTCAGCTTAGCTCTCGCAGCTGAACTCGATTGGCATTCAGCTCTACCTTGAACTCTACGCTGAGATCCGCTGAACTCCCTAACCTGAATAAAAAATACCGTTTGACACCGCGATGTAAAATCATGTATCCTAGTCTTCGGTTCGGGTGATTAGCTCAGCTGGTTAGAGTACCTGCGTGACATGCAGGGGGTCATAGGTTCAAGTCCCATATCACCCACCAGAAGCAAAGCCGCTGGAACGAAAATGTCCCGGCGGCTTTTGATTATCAGATGATCTATCTAGCTTTAGAGCATTGAACCAAACACAAGAGCGGACAAAATACCTGCCTAACGATTCCATCTTCCCGTAAAAAAGTCATATAATCTGCATGTGAAGACTCAACTGAACGTTGAACAACTACACGTTGAGTCAAAAAGCGCTTGATTCAACTGATCGGTGATTGATTTCATCGTTTTCGGCGTCATACTGAAAGTGACCGCAACACTAAGGCACGGCATCAAGTGAAGCAACGAGCGACCGGTCCTTTGTAGTATTCACTGTTGCGATTGCCTGAAGAAGAACGGCAACCAATTAAACGGCAGACGATAAGTTCACGGTCGTACTCACGTAAAACAAAGATACAACCGTGAAACAACGAGGACACGTCACAGTTGTCCACACATAAGGAGAATAACAAATGGCATACGATGTAGCAAAAATGGGCGTACGGATTGCCCAATTGAGAAAAGAGAGAAATCTGACACAAGAGGCGCTCTCGCAGAAACTCGGCGTCTCTCCCCAAGCGGTATCCAAATGGGAGACCGGAATCGGCTGTCCTGATATCGCATTACTGCCGGCGATCGCCGACGCATTCGGCGTCACCATCAACGACCTGTTCAGCGATGACATAACACCTATCGGAACAGTCGCGAAAGATGGCTTTTCATTCCCCGCTGAACATAGCAACCTCAAACTCGTCGCCGAGCTTAATAATAAGGCATGCTACGCCGATATGGAAGGGGAAATCGATGGTTCGGTCGTTCGATTCGATGATGGCAGTGAAGTCGATTTCGAAGAAATGGTCGTGATTAATCGTGGAAAAGGCAACATCTTACTTCGCACAAGCGATGATTTCGGCACAAATGACTGGGAAAGCGATGAAGGCACCGTCAGCCAAAGCAACGATGATGAGGATGAGAAAAGCAAAGGTATAGACAGTTTGAATTTTGATCTCGCCGGCGCATGCGCCATTACGATCGATCAATCCAAAGACGGGAAAACACACTGGAAAGCTGACGGCTCCATATCTTTCATGAAAAATCTCTCCATCAAAAGAGAAGGCTCGACACTCGTCATCTGCCTTAATAGCTATAAGCCCAACAAAATTTTTGGACTCGGCTTTGGGAACACGCGAAATTCCGGCACCATAACGCTCTCCGTCGCTGACCCCGTTCTAAAATCTTTGAACGCAAAAATCAAGGGCTCCGCAAACATCGGAAGTGCAATCAAAGTTGATGAGGCGAATGTCATGATCACGGGATCAGGCAACACGACCCTAGGGGATGTAAAATCACTTCAGTTAAAAGTAGCAGGATCGGGAGACTGTGATTTCGGGGAGGTCGAAGATGCATCAATCAGCATCGCGGGATCCGGCGACGTCAAGATCAGAGAACTGTCTAAAACCGGGTATGTCAGGATCGCAGGATCGGGAAATGTCTCCATTCTGAGCGGTGAAGCGGAAAGACTTGAGATTGCAGTCTTCGGCTCAGGCGATATCGACGCAAAACACTTGTCGGTTAACGAGTTGGATATCGAAATGAACGGAATGGGCGACGCCGTCATCGGTCGCGTGCGAGGTCATTCCGTCGAGCGGATTTCGAGAACATCTGATCTCAAGATTCTTTACAGAGATTAACCGAACAGTGGTCGCAACAACACGTAATAAAAAGCAATGGTATGATGAAGAACGCATGGAAAATATTGTGTATGTTTTAGTGAAGGAGGGGCTCCATGAAAACCAATAAAGAACATCTTGTCGAAATGTCCGTACAAGCGAGAATTCACGCACCTACATGGAAAAAGGATTATAAAATCGATCAAAGAGGTTTCGCGCGAGCGCTTCCGAGCGTTGGCGGCATCGTTTACAACTATCAGATCGGTGACTGCTGCATGACGCTTGCCGGCGACCACATAGAGCCTGGAGTCAGCTTGCGCAACGAAACAAAGACTGAAAATGACTGCATCATGAATATCGCCTGCATCGGCAATCGCGCTATTGTCGTCGACGGAGATGCCAAGGGGGTCGAGGGATTCGTCACCGGAAAACACGGCGGCATTGAACACACGATTTGCTATTTCCCGGTCGAGGCGCTCGACAAAATGAAAATAGGTGACCAGATTCTCATCCGCGCAAAGGGGCTGGGGCTTGAATTGACGAATTACCCCGACATCGCTTGTCTCAGCTTGTCGCCGGAGTTACTTGAGAAGATCGCTCCCGAGGAAGTGGACGGAAAACTCGTCGTTCCTTGTGTCGCGGAAGTTCCGCCCTACCTCATGGGCTCGGGCATCGGCGCCGCGTCTGCCTACACGGGCGACTACGATATCATGACCGGCGACCTCGACGCACTGAAAGAACATGGTCTTGATAAACTACGCTTCGGCGATATCGTCCTGCTACATGATTGTGACAATAAGTTCGGACGTCAGTATAAAAAAGGAGCGCGCACACTCGGCGTGATCGTACATTCGAATTGCGTCGTTTCAGGTCACGGTCCCGGTGTCACGGCGTTGCTCAGCTGTTCAAAGGGTGAATTGCTCGTCGGCAGGCACGACCCGAATGCGAATTTGGCGAATTATTTCCTCGGCGAGTGACGATAGTTCATGCGCTATGACCGTGGATTCGCACGGGGCGTTTCTTTCGGAACTTGCTGACGGACGAAGCGCGTCAGATCAAGGCGCGCTTTAAAGTAAAACATGCGGTGAGGTTTACGAACGAGCGTCGTATCGATCGGATAGTATAACCTCCCGCCGTTGAAATCAATTAACAACGGATAGAGACTCGTCTTCTTCTCAAGTCGACAGAGGTAGTTTACGATACCCGCGGCTGCCGACGTAACTTCTTCCGAGTTGTTCATATCGGTCAGAAACACGATCGCGTTTCTCGGGGCGGGCGCAGTTTTGTAGCTCCTCTTGATCAGGCGTTCACACAGGTTCAGCGTCTGATCGACGATGAGCACGTTAAGCATGGGGTGGTAGAAAACGAACAGGCGATCAACGTAAGGCTCTCGCCCGAAAGACGGGATCCTGCGACGACGCTGTAAAATGATGTCAAAAGGCTTTCGTTCGGTGGGAATCCACCCCTTATTGATATAAAACCTACAAAGATCCTGCCTCGCGTCATGCCATGCTTCCTGTAGTTTTCGGTATCGTTCAGGCAAATGAAAGCGACGCATACGCTCAAGACGAGCTAGGCTTTCAGCGTTCCCGGGGCGAAATCGCTCCAATCTCACGCGCGTGAAAACCTGTCCGATAAAAACGAAGACCATCAGAGCTAATAGGATGATTGCAATCGTAAAGACCGTTGATATCCAGCTCTCATCCTTTAGCTCGGGCGTATTCATCGCTTTTTTGTGCAACAAAAAGAGTCCTACCCCTAAAAGAGATACGATAACAAAGTGAGAAATAATGTCACGCGCCCAACCGCGACCTCGCATTGACACTCCTTGCAGTCGATATTACCGAGACGAACCGAACGTTATAGAAAGTTCAATTACGCGTTTAGCTCGATACACTTCAAGAATGACCGTCTCGCCTACCCTATATTCATTCTTGGCGTTTGATAACTCCCGCGTCGTCGTCACCCTTGTATCGCCTATCTTTGTAATCACGTCGCCCGATTTCAACCCGGCTTTGTCACCCGGTCCGTTTTTCTCGACGGAGACGACCACGACGCCTGGATAATACATATCTTGTTGTTCAGCAAGCTCCTCCTGCACCGTTGATACAGTGATGCCCATCATCGGCCATTCATACTTACCGGTACGGATGAGACTCTCAATAATGGGTTTCGCAGCATTGGATGGGATGGCAAAGCTGATCCCGATGATCGGCTCATCTCTCCCCGAATCGGCATACACAATTTTCAATTGGTTAATCCCGATCACCTCGCCGTATGCGTTGAGCAGCGCGCCGCCCGAATTGCCGGAATTGAGAGCGGCATCCGTTTGAATGAGGGGAATCGGAGATTCCTGCATTTCGCGATCAACTGCTGAGACGATGCCTGACGTTACTGTTCCTCTCAAATTCCCCGTCGGGTTTCCTATGGCGATCGCTATTTCGCCGACGAGTAATTTATCCGAATCGCCGAGCTGTACCGTCGGAAGACCCTCCGCATCAACTTTCAAGACGGCAATATCCGCATAGGCATCCGAGCCGACGACCGTCGCCTCATACGTGCGCTCGTCCTCTAAATACACAATAACGCTTCGGGCATCTTCGACAACGTGTGCATTTGTTACGACATAGCCGTTCTCCGTGATAATAAAACCTGACCCGGCAACCGTACTCTCGATCAGTCCGAAATATGCGCCGCGGTCAACCACAATGTTCGTGTAGATCGCGACGACAGCAGGTTTCGCTTTCTTGACAATCTCGGGGATTGAGAGAATCTCTTTGCCCTCTTGCGGCGCGGGGCGCGCGAAATCCTCTAAATTAAAGTGCGGATCGACTCCTTCACTGCCGGAAGGTAACGGTTCATCATCTATAAGAGGCGCCGAGGGCATTGGCTTATCGGGCGGTAAGCTTTCAGTTACCTCCGCGGGCTCTTTAAGCCTGTCATAGCCTTTATAGAGAAAAAGGAGAAATCCCGCAATGGCGGAAAACAGCAAAACAGCCACCAACCCGACGATTATGACACCGAGAGCGACACCGCTCGTACCCTTTTTCGGTGGTGGCGGTGCCCCTCCGTAGTTCGAGTGATCTCCTTGAGCGTAGTACGGACTCTCATTGGTAGAGGGTCGGTCTGAACGGATATGCTCTTCTTCGTTCTGATTTGCGGAATTGTGTCGATTTGGATTGTATTCGTTGTTCATGAGAATGTTCGCCGCACAAACTCGTTTTACGAACGAGGAATTACAGTGCGATAACCTCCAATCTTTTAATCTTCCGTTTTCGTTCTTACCCCTCTCTTGACCGGGACGCGATTTTTCCACTTCTTCCCACGTAGAGATATGTTGCGTAGTCCGCGTCGGAAAGATCGAAGTCTATTCTTCAGGATCAGGCGGAACCTATTGATCATACCGCCATCATATGCAACATCTTGTCTCTTTTTAGTAACGTCAGTTTCTTTCTGTCGCCCTCCCGATCCGGGAAACAAGATCGGTGTGCTTCCGGTCGAGCCCTCTTCTTCATCATCATCAACAACGCTTCCGAGCCACGGGACCTCATCAGTCCTTGCCGGACCGTCCTTGAGAACGTAACGATCGATCAGCTCGTATAGGACGATGTCAAGGACATAGCGTATACCTTTCAGAAGACAAATTGCGGCAAGCGGTACGGCAATCAGAATAAGTACGACGAGAAGACCTTCGGCAATAATCCAAAAAGCTCCGATAAGCACACCGGCGACCGTCGTAAGAACTTTGCCGGAATCGCTGAATCGATCAAGCGAACGAGTCATGCGGTCATCGATGCGCGCGAACAAGAGATCGGAAAAATTCGCACGATCAACCGTGACAAGCGGAAAGAAAAAATGGACGAGCGTATAGAAGAGCAGCACGTATTTCATGATGTACAAAAGCAAAAGGAAGGGTCTGACGTAAAAAGGCACACGATAATAGATACTTGAAATAATCGGCGTCGCCAAGATCAGAAAAATAAGGAAAACAAGGGAGAGCGGTTGCGGAACGACGATCCACTTTGACATCTTGTCCGGGAAAAAGAGAAAAAACGTGAAAGCGGCACCCATCAAAGCGGCGAGAAAAACATGCGCATGGTAGTGTCGACGCGTTCGGTAATCCGTGTCACTCCATATTGATCCTATTAGAAAGCCTTCTAAGTAGTCCATCATATCCTTACCACACCGCCATCGCTTTGTGTAAAAGCATTACGACCCAATCGTCACTATCGCAGAGACTGAAGCATCTCACCACACATCAATCGGTCACCACTTGACGTAAAACGTCGATGGGTTGATCGGCTTTAAGTATACCACTCTCTATCACTCAGATTGTTCACGTCGTTCCTTGCTTTCAAGAGCGAGAGCGAGAGAACGAATTTTTGCAAAGCGGTGACTCATCCCCGACTTGCTCACAGGCGGTACCATGCCGGCACCCAGTTCCTCAAGCGAAGCGCCTCTGTTCTCCAATCTCGCTTTTGCGGCCTCTGCAAGAACCGGGGCAAGTGAGTCGAGTCCGCGTATTCGTTCAATCGTGTCGATGGCGCTAAGCTGTTCAGAAATCGATTGAGCGCGACGACTGGCATTCGCCTCATCAAAATTGACAAGACGGTTCACTTGTCCGAGTAATTCCCTCTCACTCCGCAGTTCTTCGAATCTCAACAAGGTGAGGTGCGCACCGCACAACAATAAAAATTGCGCAATGTCTTCTCCCTTAGAGAAAAACAGCAGCTGTTTACCCTGATGTCGCGATTCTTTCGGATTCAGCTCAGCGCGGTTAAACAAATGCTTCATGAGGGGAATCGAGCCCTCTGAATAGGGGGAAAAGGCCAGACGATAACGTCCCGTCGCCGGATCCGACATCACGCCGCATGCGAGAAAAAAGGATGAGAAAATAACCTCGAGACCTTGTTCGCCTGTCCATTCCCACCAGCGATCAAAATCGAAAAATAATAGTGCACGTCTTTCAACTGAAACGACAAACGTCAGGCACACATCGCGTCTTCCTGTCTTTTTTTCACAAATCGGAAGGGAAAGCGACCTAGCGATATCCTCAAGCATTGAAGCGATGTGAGAGCCCGTAACACGAATGGTAACACGCCATCCTTCCTCGTCTTGGTCGATGGAACCGGACAGAGCGGAAAACACGGCAAATGACACGAGTGCCCACTCGCGCGATTCCTCTCTCGCCGAAAAACGATCAACTAATTCTCTACGAATACCTGCGGAAAAAGTCATGAAAACGATTCATCGGATTCCATCGCATCGATACGCCGCTGTCTCACATCTAGATGCAAATCGCGATGCAACACGAAAGCGTTGAAACCGGATTTTTTCAAATAATTGACGATCCTCTCAGCGGACATAACACTGCGGTGACGTCCTCCCGTGCAGCCGATACCGATATTTAACCGCTGTTTTCCTTCGCGGATATAGAACGGGATTGTGTAACAAAAAAGCTCGCACTGTCGTTCGAGATATTCATCGGCTTCGGGGTACTGCTCTAAAAATTCGATGACGGGTTGATCAAGTCCCGACAACGGTCTCAGATGATCAAGGTAATACGGATTCGGCAGGAAACGGACATCACATACAATGTCCGCATCGGGCGGTATCCCGTACTTAAATCCGAATGACTGAACAAAAATCGTGATTTCATCGTGCAAGCCGGTATGGCTGAAGAGTTGTTGGAGTCTCTGTCTCAGATCGCGGCTCGACAGACCTGTCGTGTCTACGATGTCCGTGGCGAGCGCCTTGACCGGTGCTAACATATTACGTTCCGAAGCAATCGCCTCTACAAGAGATCGCCCTTGCGACAACGGGTGATCGCGCCTAGTCTGATTGTAGCGACTGATCAGCGCCATATCGGATGTCTCAAGAAAAAGAATGCGAACAGGAACGTCGCTGTCTCTCAAATTATCGAGAACGGGTTGCAGATGTTTAACAAAACCGGGCGTTCGCGTATCCATGACGAGCGCGAGGCGCATATCGGCGGCAGGCAGCTCGGTCGTCGCTTGCCAGTCCGATAAAACGCGCGTCAAATCGCCCACGAGCTGAGGCGGCATATTATCGATACAGAAAAAACCCATGTCCTCCAACAAGTTTGCCGTTAAACTCTTTCCGCTCCCCGATAAGCCGGTGACAATCGTAATCTCCATCCAACTTCCCTTTCAATTTTTCGCCAAACGTCTGCCGGTGTATTTGGTTTCAATGGGGTAGCACGAAAACCTGCTTTCAATGTAAGAGGCATTTCGCGGTATCAGCGCTCAAAAGCAAAAGGATCGTCGTCCCATTCACCGACCGGTCTCACTTCGGGCATGAGAATCACACCTTCCATATCGTATACTGCTTTGCGGACATCTCTAAAAACTTGAGCAATTTCATCCGCCGTTGCCTCGCCGTGATTTACAATGAACCCGGCGTGCTTGGCTGACACGCCGGCATTATTGCGCCTGTATCCTTTCATACCGGCATCGGAAATCAGTTTACCTGCATAAAATCCTTCCGGTCTCCTGAAAGCACTGCCCGCGGAGTATGCATCGAGCGGTTGGGTATTGTAACGTCTATGGGCATTCTCCGCCATCTTTTCATAGATAAGCGAAAGATCCCTGTGCTCTAAACGGAGTTCCGTCTCAAGAATCACGGCGTCAGGCGAGTCGATAAAAAAACTGTGGCGATAGCCGAAATCGTGTTCGTCGCCGACAATCTCCCCGATGTTGCCGTCGCCATCAATGAACATCGTTCTCCACACGACATCCGACATGCTCCCACCGAACGCACCCGCATTCATGAAAACGGCGCCGCCGACCGAGCCGGGAATCCCCGCGGCAAATTCGACCCCTCCGAGCGAGCGTCTCGCCGCATAAGCCGCGACGTCGCAAAGCAGAGCGCCAGCTTGACAGAACAGACTGTTACCGTCTAGACGTATTGCGTTCAGCGAAGGATGCAATCGGCACGTCACGCCGCGAATACCGCGATCGGATACAAGAATATTAGAAGCGCATCCGATAACCGTCAAAGGCAAGCCGTTTGTTTGCACAACCCTGATCAGCTCCATCGCACTCTCAACCGTATGCGGCTGAACAAGGATATCGGCTCGACCGCCCGCGCGAAAGCGTGTGAGTTCCGCCATGGGCACATTGCACTCAACCGATACGTTTTCTATGCTGCTGAGAACGGATACGGCATCGCCAACGGCAGAGACATTCACCCCGTCTTTGCTCACTTGCTCTCTCCTTTGCGTGTCATCATCAATCTCCTTGAATGATCGCGAATGCCGACAAATCAATTATTTGATTTAAAAACTAGTTCTTCAAGCTCTCTCGCCGCGTTGTGCCCCATCTTCTTATGACGGAAATTAATGGCGGCGAATTCAACAATAATGGCAAGATTCCGCCCCGGGCGCACGGGAATCGTCACGGATGGGATGGAAACGCCGAGAATCGTTGTCTCCTCATCTTCGATGCCGAGCCGATTGTAGACTTTATTCTCATCCCAAAACTCCATGTTGATAACAAAGTTGATGTTGTCCTGCACCTTAACGGACGAAACACCGTAAAGCTCTTTGACATTGAGTATGCCCAAGCCGCGAATTTCGATCATATGTCGGATATTCTCGGGCGCGCGTCCGAGGAGCGTCGTATCGGAGACGCGTCTAATTTCAATCAGATCGTCGGCAATCAGACGATGCCCGCGCTTGACGAGCTCAAGTGCGGTCTCTGACTTACCGACGCCACTTTCGCCTAGAATGAGAACGCCTTCCCCAAGTACTTCAACAAGCACGCCGTGCATCGAAATGTGCGGGGCAAGCTCGACATTCAAGTGTTTGACGAGCGAGCTGTAGATAGATGCTGTGGAATGATCGCTTTGCAGAATAGGAATCTCATATTTGTCAGCGCAGTGTAGCATGACCTCGCTGGGCTCATGTCTCCGGGATAGAATCAGACAGGGAATACCCGTCGCAAATAGGCGACTGAGGCACTCCGACTCCTCTTCAGGCGTCAACGTCTTCAGGTATGCCATTTCCATATTGCCGATCAGCTGCATTCGATCGGGACCGAAGTGCTTGAAGTGACCCGCCAACTGTAACCCCGGTCGCGTAATGTCGGCAACCGCAATCACAGTCCTGTCGATCTTCCCATAATCTCGAATGACGTGATAATCAAAATGCTCGACAAGATCTCGCAGCTTGACACCTTCCACATGACTCATTGCCTCTACCTTCCGGTCGCACCAGATTACCTCAAAGTCTTGCAGCTTGATACCTTCAACATGACTCATAGCCGCTTGTACCTTTCCTTCTGATAGAAGAAGCCCCGCAAAATGCGTGAAACGGGCGGCTCGCGTCAATTCGGCAGACCGCACCGATGACAACGCACAAAAACACTCCCAAACGCCTGTTTATGTCGGTGTTTCGACACCCGAATTATAACACAGCCGTGCTTAAGCGGAGTACATACTGAAACGGTTCAACCGCCTGCGCGAGTTGGATGAATAGGGTGATAGGTTTTAGTCGTTCAGCATGTTGAGTCTCTGTTGTGCCTCCTCGAGAAACGCCTCTTTCGAACGCATTCCAAGTATTTCAGAGCCGACGACATTCCCTTGACTATCCATAAAAATTGTCGTCGGATACCCCCCGACAAACTTGAGAAGCGATTCATACATATCGGGGGAATTAAAAAGGACGTTCAGATAGGAGACCCCGGATGCTTCTAAAATATACTTTGCATTGTCCACCGCAATTTCATTGTCGCCGCCCAATTCGGCATCGCTTATGATCCCCATGACTTGGATGTTCATGTCGGCAAATTCATTTTTCGCGAGTTCCCCGATGTGAGGAATCTCCGCGATGCACGGTCCGCACCATGTTGCCCAGATATTGACCATCGTCAGTTTCGCTTCGCTGAAGATCGATTCGTCGACGTGATTGCCTTCAATATCCTCCGTACTGAATTTCCAGCTCTTTATTTCTCCGAGCGATTTCGGATAAGCGGACGGTTTAACGGAATCCGCCGCAGATGTCTTATTGTCGCCGTTCGAAGGCAAATCGCGAGAGTGACAGGCACTCAAAAGCATGACGAGAGCCAATACAAAAACGAGTATTATTCTAAATTTTCGTTTCATCGAAAAATCTCCTTGAAGACATGATCAGCTCAAATCATACTGATTCCGTCGGCGGAAAACATATCATATGGTACGAATTCACTTTACAATTCGATTGACAGCGTTTTCTCGCTTAACGATAATGTGTAGCATAGCAACATAATGCCAGAGAGAAGAGTCTTGTGATGAATGAAAACCTTCATAAAAAACATACTTCCGAAGGAACATTGTTCCGATTCTTTCAACTCAACAAATGGTCGCTTCTAATTGCCGCCGTCGCGATCGCTTTTATCCTGATCGGTCTCTTGCGCGCAAATGGCGATGAGGTGAAAACACTCCTGATGAAGGCAATTAATATCTGCATGGAGTGCATCGGCATTGGATAAGATAAAAACGAAAAAGAAGATTTCGCCCAACCGGCGCCACCTCATTCAAGCACTCGGCGCCGCCGTTTTTAACGGTCATTTCAAGGGTTTCATCTCGGGGAGCATCTACAAGGGCAGCTTGAAATCCATCTGCGTACCCGTACTGAACTGCTACTCTTGTCCCGGCGCTCTTGGCGCCTGTCCGATTGGCAGTTTACAAGCCGTCGCCGGCAGCGCGAAGTTCAATTTCAGCTTTTACGTGTTCGGACTCATCGCATTGTTCGGGATTTTAGCCGGTCGTTTCTTCTGCGGCTATCTCTGCCCGTTCGGACTGCTCCAGGATCTCCTGCACAAAATACCTACGCCGAAAATCAAAGTCCCCGCCAAGCTCAACCGTATACTATCCTTCGGGAAATACCTCATGCTCATCGGCGTCGTCATGTTGTTGCCCCTTATCGTCCGCAACAGCCTCGGCATGAGCGATCCGTTTTTTTGCAAGTATGTCTGTCCCGCCGGGACAATCGGGGGAGGCATTCCGCTTGTCGTCCTCAATCCCGCCATGCGGGAGGCGGCTGGATCGCTGTTTGTTTGGAAAGTCACTCTGGCGATCGCAATCCTTGTGCTTTCCGTCTTTCTCTACCGCGTTTTCTGCCGCTACCTCTGCCCTCTCGGCGCCTTTTACGGGATTTTACAGCCTGTCAGTTTCTACCGATTCAAAATCAACAACAAATGCATCGACTGCGGAAAATGCGCGCGCGTTTGCAAGATGGGCGTCGACCCCGTCAAGTCGCCGAACAGCCCCGAGTGCATCCGCTGTCGCGACTGCATCCACGAATGTCCGACCGGCGCCATTGAGAGTTGTTTCGGCTTCAAGCCTTCAAAAGAAACTTCGGAAGAAGAATCACATGGATAAACAGACGTACTTACTCAACCCTACGGGAGCATCTTCCTTGTGTTTTTGGAAAACAAATTCGTTCGACATCCCTGTGCATATGCGGGTTGTCTCCGACAACGACTTTTCCGACAGCCTCCTTGTATATTACACCGATAATCCGTACTTCAAACTCCTACACACTTTGAAGCACATCGATGCAGTCGATCTGCCGGAAGGCTTTGTCATGACACAAGGTAGCACAGGGGAATTCGCCGCCCACATCAACACATGCTACGAGCGCGAAGGCGTGACGGTTGAAGAACTCGAGCAATACAAAGCCCGCCCCGTCTACGACGCCGATCTATGGATTTGTATTCGCGATACATCGAACATGAACGTGGTCGCCAGCGGCATCGCTGAACTTGATCGCGACATTCGAGAAGGCAGCCTTGAGTGGATTCAAGTGTCGGACGGTTATAGGCACATGGGAATCGGGCAATGTATCGTCAATGAACTTCTATCTCGGCTCCAGGATAAAGCTGATTTTGTGACCGTTTCCGGTCGTGTCAACAATGAGACACGACCGGAAAAACTTTACGAGCAATGCGGTTTCACCGACAATACCATCTGGCATATCCTGACGCGGAAGACATAGGAGCCAACGATGATTCATTTTGAAACAGTCAGCGAGCCTCATGGTAAAGTTGGGTATGACTTTGGAGAGCGTACAGAAACAACACGTACAAGATAACCACGGCATATGGCGCGATGTCTACTCGTTCGGTCTATGGCGCGATCATGACGAAAGTCGTCGAAAATGAGTGGCAAGATCAAACAGGAGCTTGGCGCACTGCCGTCTACTATGAAATTACAAGAGAAACGTTTTACGACCTGCACACTTAGAGGCAATACAGGATGACAAAATTGCATCTCTTGACGAATACTGGGCGGACAACGGAGAAGCTCCCTCGTGGAGACAAGAGATGAAGATCGGCAAACCTCTACCGAAAAGGGATTAACAATTTATCATCTCCATGCAAATTATTTTGAAGAAATGTAGGGTTTAGCTCAAGTAAACTTTGAAGAAATGCAACAGTTTTCATGACTCGAGCGATGAAGGTTAAGAAAGAGTCGTTTAGCGCCAAAGGTGCGATTGTTCTCGGTCGACCGCTTTGTATTGCGAACGAACCTTTTGTTAGAATGCATCTAGCAATAGTCCCCAGTAAATGACAGAGGTACATCCATGAACACGATTCTGCAAAAACCGATAACACCCGTAGCGATCGTTTTGTTGGTCATTTTAGTCGTCGCATTAATCGTAGTTTTAGCTATCCAGCTCGTTTCATGCAAGAAAAAGCCACCGCAAGACGGCAATCAAAGCGACATCACAGGTACAACGAACCGCGAAGAAATGCCCGGAGAACATAAAAGAAGCCAAAATCCCGACGCCCCGAAGGACATCGCATCAACCGATCTTCTCTCCTTTGACATGCACATGGTCCACGCTTCGGACGACATACACGGCTCATTCGATCTCGGGCTTCATGTTTTTGATGAGAACAACTCATACCTCGCCAGAAAAGCTGGCGACAACACAGAGCTATTTAAGGAATCGGGATACATTTTGAGTATCGGCGTCTCCGCCGACCGGTTTCACGAGTTTCGCAGCGGAATCTCCATCGCTCTCCCCGTTGACAAAGACTTTACGACCCGCTTCGCGAAAATCGTAAGACAGTCGGGCATCATGGTCATAAACGGAGAGTACGACTGGACCTCCGGACTTCCCGTGAAGGCAGGTGAGTTTATTCTGAGCGGCAAGTATGCATCGGGCGATTATCTCGGCATATCGATCAATGCTTACGTTCCCACCAGAGGAATCGATCTGTTTCGAGCATTGAGACCGCTTCTTATTGACGCTCTGATGAATGCGGGGGAAGACTACGTACCGCTTCTTAACCTCGACAGCGGCACAACGACCCCCGAAGAGTTGATTAAAACGATCCACTTGAGTCAATCGCACATGACGCTCACCGATTCGTTTAGCTTCACACTGATGATTGACTCGGGTCAAGGTTATCTGGCAGGGTCTTTCACCGACAAAGCGGGACAGCACCGTTGTGAGTACGTCGAGATAGACAACTCCGACAGCGAGCGACTCGTCCGTGCATTTGTCCACGACCGCTACTATTACGCATTAATAGACAGGAAAGACGATTCAAACGAAACAGGCGGATATCCCAGTGTCGTCTATGACGAGACAACTGACTCATTTACCGTATCATTCCGCGGGGTTCGTGAAAGCTTTTATCCTATCTACGGGGTCTTTGACGAGACAAACGAGGATTTACACATCGTCTTCCGCGAGCTGGTAAGAAAATACAGTGAATGACGGCATCTAACGTCGAGCTGTCAAAATCTGTCCGGAGATCGATCATTTGTTTCAGAGAATGATCAATAACAGCACGTGTAACCCTGATGCTCCAACTCATTTAAGGACATATCTATAGACAGAAACACCATCTTCTTTGCCAATCACCTTCTTAAAAGCCTCCATTATCACGTTTGCCTTTCATGGTTAGAATATGCTAACTTATCTTTGCTTTCCGGAGTTAGTAAAGTCTAACTAGAGATGGCGGACAGGTGATCTATGCTGGATAAATTGCTTTTTCGATACATCGGCAACGCAAAAAAGTACATCATCGTCAGCGTTTTGCTGATGATGTTGAAAGTTGTCGGGAGTTTCTCCATCGCTCTTGCACTTGGACAAATCATTCAGAGTCTCTTCTTGCAAACGTCGGTCAACTATATAATCGCTTTTATTATCTTTTTGCTCGGCTTCGTTCTAAGGTCAGGCAGCCTCTACCTCGTCACGCGGTACCAGACAAAAATAACGGGAGAAGTCAAAACAACTCTCAGGACTGAGATGATTTCAAAGACCATGCGCATCGGTCCGTCCTATTTGTATTACACATCGACGGCAAACATGATCAACATGGGTTCCGACACGATTGAACAGCTTGAGAATTATTACGGACGTTTTCTTCCGCAATTTTTCGGCAGTTTCGGCATGAGCCTGGTGACTTTCATCGTGTTACTCCCGCTCAGTCTCTCCTCTGCCCTATTGTTTTTAATCTTGGCGCCCATCATCCCTCTGATGCTAAAAGCGATCTTGGAAATGGTCACACGCAAACAGAAAAAGTATTGGGGCAGTTACCAAGATGTGGGGCAGTTGTTTTTAGACAGTCTGCAGGGTATGACGACATTGAAAATTTTCTCTGCCGACGAGAAGAGGGCGGAAGAAATACACAAAAAATCGGAAATCTTTCGCATTGAAACGATGAACATCCTGCGGATGCAGTTGAGATCAATCACGCTCATCGAGTGGATCGCTTACGGCGGGAGCTTAGCCTTAATGGCAGTAGGATTGCCGGGTATTTCTTTCAAGACCGGAAACGTCACGGCGATGGTTGTGCTCGTTTTCATGTCCATGGAAGCGTTCAGTCCGATGTCAACGTTGACGTCCAGCTTCCATGTCGCCATGACGGGGGTCGCGGCGGGAAGGAAATTAATCGACTTTTTCACTCTGCCGGAGCAAGACGAAAAAGACAAGAACGAGATCAGGTATGACGCGGAAGATATCACCATCAACAATCTCACTTTTTCCTATCCAAAAAGTGAGCGCCGTGTCTTGGAAAGTGTCAGCGCCACTTTTGGGAAACCCGGATTTACAGCAATCGTCGGCGCCTCCGGATCGGGGAAATCCACGCTTGTTCGTCTCATCGCGGGACAACTTGACGGCGGCGAAGAAGCGATTTACTGGGGCAATTGCGCCTATTCGACGTATAAGAAGCAATCGGTGACAGAGAACATGATTCGCATTTCGCACGATGCCCATGTCTTCGAGAAAACAGTGCGGCGTAATTTAATGATGGGTAAGAAAACAGCCACAGACGACGAGTTGATCGACGCACTCAAGACAGTTCGCCTCTATGATGAAATTGAACACCGCGGGGGGTTGGAGTTAGAGATCAAGTCAGGCGGCAGCAATCTCTCAGGCGGACAGAAACAACGACTGGTGCTCGCCAGAGCTCTTTTACGCAATGCCAAAGTATACGTTTTCGACGAGGCGACTTCCAACATCGATATTGAGAGCGAGTCTGTCATCCTGCAAGTCATGAAAAACATGGCGCAAGATCACGTCGTGATTCTCGTCTCGCACCGCCTCTACGCTGGCAAAGACGCAGAAAAGATCTACGTTCTGGATGACGGCAAGATTGTGGAGAAAGGGACTTTCGAGGAACTGCTCGAGCGCGACGGCGTGTACCGACAATTATGGCAAGCACAAGCGCGCTTTGAAGCGGGAGATCAGCAGAAGCTTTACGCTACATCATCTGCATCGGAGGTCCGCTCATGAGAAAGAGAAGTTCGCTCAAAATCATGCTCGACTTAATGATTCTGGCAAAGGTTCACACTCGTGATCTCGTGACGGCGACTCTTGCCGGCGTCATATCCTTTTTCTCAAGTACGGGAATCGCCGTGCTTGCCGCGCTTTTGATTGTCAGCTTGGGCGGATTCGTCGAAATACCCTTTTCAAAAATTGTCATGTGGATGGCCGTGCTCACTTTTATGAGAGGAATAACCAGATATTTGGAACAATACATGAACCATCTCGTGGCCTTTCGCGTGTTGTGTACGTTGCGCGATAAAGTCTTTGCCGCCGTCAGGCGGTTGGCGCCGGCGAAAATTGAAGGCAGCAATAAAGGCGCCCTCATCTCGATGATCACGAGCGATATCGAGCTCATTGAGGTCTTTTATGCGCATACCATTTCCCCGATCTCAATCGCCATCCTTTGCGGGATCACATATATTGTGCTGATTGCGCTCTATTCGCCTGCCATCGCCTTGGTGACTTTGATCTCTTATCTCATCATGGGCGTCGGCTTGCCGATCTTCTTCTCCAAATGGTCGAAAGACATTGGACGCATCCTTCGCCGGAAGATCGGCGGTCTCAATAATATTTTCCTCGATCTGTTGCGCGGTATCACGGAGATCATGCAATTCGCCTATCGTAAGAGAGCGATTCGTGTTATCGAAAAGACAAATAAATCTCTGGTGGCGCATCAGGCCGTATTGATCGAGCAGCTGGCATTGCTCTTGGCATTGGAAGACGTCATCGTCGTCTTGACGACCTGTGCCGTGATCTTGATCGGTATCTGGACGGGACTCGCTCCTGCCATCCTTTTACCTCTAACTTTCGGCATTTTTTTCAGTTTCCCCGCCATCGCCAACGTCGCATCGCTCGGCAACGGTTTGTCACAGTCGTTATCGTGTGGCGAACGCGTCCTAAATCTTCTCGAAGAAAAGCCCGTAGCAGATGAAGTGACGAACGGTATCGAGTTGAATCTGGAACGCGCTACCGATCCGCTGATCGTCGTGAACGACCTTTCCTTTTCATACGGTGACCGGCTCGTCCTTGAGAATTTTAATCTCAAAGTAGCACAAGGTGAATTTCTGGGTATTCGAGGAGAAAGCGGCTGCGGGAAATCGACATTGCTCAAACTCATGATGTATTTTTGGTCCTTGGAGAGCGGCGAGATCTTTATTTCGGGGCACTCCGTTCAGAAGATCAACACACAGTCCCTATGGCACAACATCAGCTACATGACGCAACACACTGAATTTTTCGAGGGCACGATCAGGGATAACTTACTGATCGCCAAACCGAACAGCACGGAAGCGGAGCTGCGGGAAGCTCTCGATAAAGCCGCCATCCTCGACTTCGTTGACAACTTGGAGCACGGCTTGGATACAACGCTCACGGAGCTGGGCGACAACTTCTCCGCAGGTGAGAGACAGCGTTTCGGGCTTGCGCGCTGTTTTCTAAAAGACACCAAAATCATGCTCCTCGATGAACCGACCAGCAACCTCGACACGCTCAACGAAAACATCATTTTGGACGCACTGAAACGCAACAGCGACGGCAAGACGGTGATCTTGGTCAGCCACCGCGAAAGCTGTTTCAAGATTTGTGATCGAGTGATCGATATGTAGAACAGCGGTCGCAAGATGCCCGCATGGGGCGGTCCGATAGACGTTTGAAGCGATCAATCTATAACCATACACATAAACAACGGCAGGAGAGAAAATGAAAAGCTTTCGATTTCAAGCATTTACAGTGAAGGATATCGTGTTTCTGGCAGTCATAACGGCCGTCACGTTACTGGCAGCAGGTCCATTCGCGCCGATCGTGATGACCGCGTCGAAGATAGGACCGCAGGCGTTCGCTATGGCATTGCCTTTTGCGCTTGTCACATCGATCGGATTGCGCAAAGTCAAGAAAAGCGGCTCTTTACTCATCATCGGCATCTTTTCCGGACTCGTTCTATTGTTGATGGCACCCGTCATGTTCTTCAATCAATTCACCGGCAGCCTTTTTTCCGAGGGTCTCGCCTTGCTGTTCTTTAAGAATTACGAAAACAGAAAAGCCGTCCTCATGAGCTCCGGTCTGTTCGCCTTTTTCACGCTTCCCTCAACAGCTGTCGTCAATATACTCGCGAAAGGAAAGTCGATTTCAGAACAAATCGGAAACCCCCTTACGTTCATTCTATTTGCCTTGGGCGCCATCGCACTAGGTCTCATAGGCGCTATGATCGGCAACAAAATCTCGGACGAACTTCAAAAAGCAGGCAAAATGTAGATTGCACATGTGTAAGGAAACGCGCGACATCCACCCGATCTTGTTACTCGTCTTCAGCCTTTTGCTGTTCGTAATGGGTCTTTTGTTTGTCAAGAGCACGTGGTTTTGGATGTATGTCGTTACTTTTTCCGTTCTTTTTCTTTTGTTCCGATTCGAAAAACTGATGCTCAAACTCATTCCGTTCGTACTCGCTTTCGGTCTCGTCATGGGAAGCTTGACGCTTATAAACGGAAGCATGCAAGACGCACTGTACGCCATTTACCGTGTTCTCGCCTTGGGTTTGGCAGGAGTACTCAGCATGAGCATCAGACCGATCCATCTCGTCCGCGCCCTCAATCAGCTGTGCGTTCCTCGCTGGATCAGTCTGGGACTGTTAATTGTCATTCGGTTTATTCAAATCTTTCGCGAAGAGATTAAGCGCATCCGACAAGCCATCGCGCTGAGGGGTATTCGATTCGCCTCAACGCCCGCCTTGTGGAGCAGAGCCTTCTTCATCCCTCTTACCGTTCGCATGCTGAGTATCTCCGAGGGATTGGCGACGTCACTTGAAACACGTGGCTTCTCCACGGACTCGGCAGGCAGCTCGTTTGAAGTCATCTGCCTTAAAAGAAGAGATCTCGTTTTCTCAATCCTGTTTCTTACGTGTCTGACCGTTTTTGCTTATTTGTTTCTGCGAGGGCATTAAATGAGCTGTGCCTTGGAAGTTGTCAATTTGTCCTTGTCCTTTGACTTCTCGGAGGGAAAAACAGACCGAGAAAAGCAATGGGTTTTCAAAGACCTGAACTTTAAAATCACAGAAGGCGATTTCATCATGCTTACAGGTCATTCAGGCTGCGGGAAATCGTCGCTGATCAACATGATCAACGGGGTCATCCCGCATCTGAAAAAAGCCGATGTACAAGGCGACATCTATATTCACGGACACTGTGTGACGGACAGCCCAGTCAGAGAGCGCACGAAAGCGGTTGGCAGCGTATTCCAGAATCCGAGAGAACAGATCATCTTTGACCGTGTGGCCGACGAGATCGTCTTCCCGATGGAAAATATCAACGAAACGCCGCAAAGAATGCGTGACAAGCTAAACGCATTATTGAGCATGACAGGTTTGTTGGCTGACGCCCAAACAGCGACTCTTTCGGGCGGCGAAAAGCAGAAACTGATGACGGCGTGCACCCTTGGCATGGGGCAGAAAATCCTGCTCTTGGACGAACCTTTGGCCAATATGGACGTCCGTTCGGCAAAGGAGCTGTTAGAGCTTTTAAAGCGATTGTCAGACGAAGAAGGCTACACCGTCATCTTGTCAGAACATCGTCAGGAACTCGTTCTGCCGTACGTCGATAAAGTTTTTTTCTGTGTGAAGAGTTTCGACGAAAATGTGGAGATGACGTTGGAGATTCGAGACAACGCGGAAAATTATGAGTGTGACCTCTCATCTCTCCCCGACCGCACATCACGGAAAAAAACAAATGTGGCTGCCGACGCGGAGCCGGTATTCTCCGTTGAAAACATCGATTATCGAGTCGGTGATCGAGCCTTGTTTGATAACTTTTCCTGGCAGATCAATAGAGGCGATGAATGGGTGATTTTAGGTGAAAACGGTTGCGGGAAAACGACCCTGCTCAATTTACTGTTCGGATTTGTACGCCCGACTTTCGGCTCCATTGTTTCGCCGTACAACAAAAAGCGAAACAAAAGGAAAATCGGTTACGTCCTGCAAAACCCCGACTACCAGCTTTTCATGCCGCGCGTCAAAGACGAGCTGTATTTAAACGCCAGTTCTCCCGAATTCGTGGAGCAACTGATACGACTCTTCGGCTTTGAACATATGCTTGAACGTCACCCTCTCAGTCTCAGTGAAGGACAAAAGAGAAAACTCGGATTCGCCTGCATCATCGCCAACGAACCTGAAGTCCTGTTTCTGGATGAGCCGACCGTCGGTCTTGACGATGAAGGCATGGAACAGCTCTTGCGCGCCTTGGCATTGCTTAATGAAAAAACGGGCAACGATCGCACGATCGTGACAGTCAGTCACGATAAGCGAGCCATCCCCTACTTAGGCGATCAATTCCTCGTTCTTAGCCATTGCGAACCATACCTCCAATTTTGCAATAATAAAACGCCGCCGACATCCGAGCTCCCCGCTCCAATGCTGACTGAGCGAGCGATTTAGAAAGCTTTGGAGTTAGAGACGGTTTGAACAAGGAATTGGACGAGTTGTGTCGGAGCCGGAGTTAAACAAGCTGCTAGCTTAAAGGAATACCTACGGAATGTGACTCGATATTCGATTTGACAAGTCAGAGTGGTCTTTGCTAAGATTACGTGGCGCTGATCGTTCGATTACGCACCCGGACGACATGCTTGCGCGGGATTAACTCAGTGGTAGAGTGTCACCTTGCCAAGGTGAAAGTCGCGAGTTCGAATCTCGTATCCCGCTCCAAGAAGGATGACCGGACAGTTCGCTGCCGGTCATCGTGCTATAGGGCACCATAGCCAAGTGGTAAGGCAGAGGTCTGCAAAACCTCTATTCTCCGGTTCAAATCCGGATGGTGCCTCCAAGTCGGGTAGGGGCTGTCTCAAAAAGGGCGGCCCCATTTTTTAAGGTAAAAAAAGAGGTGCCGAGGCACCTCTCATGCTGTAAACTTATGTTATGAAGACACTAAATTTACACTCAGACTATAGCAAATACGGGGGCTATATTCAACTCTGTTTACCGATTGAGACCGAACGATT